>C687J13896_1000112_pt1 | contig 71894 bp, 51 predicted proteins | sample RifGroE2_FD_13896 | JGI IMG/M metagenome (IMG submission 13896)
CCTCCGCCAGTACCCGATTCAATCAGTATCGGCGATCACACTGGGCGGGCGCTCCCTTGTTGCTTCCCAGGATTATTGGCTCGGGGCTGATGACGCGGCATCCGGGCGTCTGTACAATCCCGGCGGATGGGTAGGCAACTACTACACACGCGGGACGTTCCCGGACATCTACGCAGGCGCGCGGGATATCAAAATATCCTACATTGCCGGATGGTACTTGCCAGCCGACCCGCTCTATGTAGCTGGCGCAGCCGCATCGTTGCCCATGGCGCTTGTGTACGCCTGCAACCGTTCAGTCGTTTCACGGTTACGGACAATCCAGAATCAGGCCGACGGCTTGAAACAATATTCAGAAGGCGGAATATCAACCACGTGGTTCGGCCCTGAATCATACGGCGCTGGCGGAGGCGGATTCGACGCCGTAGCCGTTTCCATGCTCAACCCGTACAAGAGGCGTGACATCGTATGATAAAAAGCCACAGTGTCGCCATTCAGAGCCGCGCGACCGTTACCGGCACGGAAGGCGAACAGACCTACACCTACACCGCGCTGAAATCGATCAAGGCAGGCGTTCAGGCGAATTCCCTTTCGCCCGTCGAGCTTGCCGCATGGGGCATTACTGACCTTGTGGCTGATTCCATGATAATGTTTTACGACAACGACGCTACCATCGTGCGCCTCATGCGCGCGGTGGTGGACGGAGTAACCTACGAAATCAGGGCCACGAACAAATGGCCGACCCATAGCGAGGCGATCTTGACGCCGGTGCAGGGCATATAATGACCGCCGGTGTAAAGGCCGACGTTGCCAGCGCGGTCGAGGCGTTCAGGAAATACAATGTTCGCGTCACAAATAATGTTGAAGCGACAGTCAAGGAATACGCTTTAATAGTTGAACGCGCCGCCAAGATATCATTCAAAGGTCGCAATGATGAATCAGTCTACAATGAGCCTCCGCGCGTTGACACCGGGCGGCTGCGGGCAAGCATAACGCACCGATCGGCAAGAGACGGCAACGGGGTATATTTTGCAGAAATTGGTACAAACGTCGAATATGCCAGCGACGTTGAACACGGCACCTCGGAAACAATGCCGCATCCATTTTTAGGATACGCCCTCGGCATGTATGAAAAAGAAATAGAGCGCGAACTAGGCAAGGCAATCAAAGAGGCCGAAAATGCTTGACACGAAAGTCTACGTTTACAACGCACTAAAAAACGACGCGCCGCTTGTGGCCGCGCTTGGATCATCGACGCGCATCCAGTACATGTACCCTAATGATTTCAACACGCTTCCGATTGTCACCTATCAAGAAACGAACAACCGCAACGAAACATTCTACGACGACGCGCCGGTAGCTGATGAGTCGACCATCGAGATTCACGTCTGGACGAACGTCTCAACCTCGGCCATTTCAAAACTGGTTGACACGGTAATGACCGGCATCCTGTACGCCCGCGACTATGCCGCCGACGTGCCCGACCCGGACGCGAAGATATTCCACAAGGTTCTAAGGTATCGCCGGTCAATCACGGCCGACGACCTCGATTCGATATAAGGAGGCCATACCATGGCACTGGCACAGAGACCTAGAATAGGCTTGAAGGACGTGGTATACGCAGTCCTTGACGAAGCCTCGGACGTTGTAGGCGGCACCCCGACATACGGCACGGTATACCCGCTGGCAAACTCGCTCGACTTGTCATTCGATCCCGGCAGCTCGTCCGCTTCGCTTTTCGCCGATGACGGCCTTGCGTTCGCTGCCGAAACCGTCGGCGAGATGAAGATCACGCTTGGCAATGCAGACATCCTGCCAGAGGACATGGCGCGGATACTTGGCCACGCCTACGCGCTCGGGCAGATCGTAGACAACAGCCTCGACCAAAGCCCCTACATAGCCATTGGCGCAAAGATGCTTAGGAGCGGCAAGGACTCGACCAGCCTCGTATACGATTACGTCTGGATGTACAAGTGCAAGCTTCAAAAGCCGAAGTTCGACGCCAAGACGAAAGGCGCAAGCATCGAGTATCAGACTCCGATGCTTGAAGGGCTTGTCTGCCAGCTCACCAGCTCCGGCAACTTCCGCCTGCGCATGCGCACCGATGACACGAACGCTGTTGCCGGAACCCTGACCAGCTTCTTTACGACCGTGGTACTTCCGTCCGCCAGCTTGACCGCCGTCACGGTAGGCACGATCACCGGATCAGCTTCGGCGCACACCATCACGATTCCGTTCGCAAAGTCCGGCGAGACGTTCACCATGGCGATTCCGAACGTCAAGGATATTACGGTATCGGTTGTTTCGACCGGCGTACTTGTAGCCGGTACGAACGTGATAACCGCATCCGTTGCCGGAACAGCTCCGACCCTGATTATTACAAACGCGAATATCGCCGGAGTTGCGTACCTCGTATCCGTGACCTCGGACGTGAAAGACACCAACGGCGTATCGATCACGCCCAAGAGCCAGCTGGTAACGCCTGCTTAATCTGACCCCTTTGGATGCCTAGCCGGGGAGGCGATACCCCGGCAACTTTAGAACCATCTATCCAAGGGGGATACCATGGCGGCAAGCACGATCATGAAACCGAAAGGCGTCAAGGTAAAAATATGCGGAAAGGAATATAATCTCCGCTTTACGATGGCGAGCCTCGCATGGCTTGCGTCAAGGCATGGCAATGTGAACAACGTCATAGCCGCGTTTACAACCATGACGGACGGCACCATGAGCGCTGGCGACCTTCACGCGCTGGCCGACCTCGTGACCGCATCAATGCAGTACACTGATAAAGAAATCACGCCGGAATATGTAGAGGACAATCTCGACATATCCGAAATCATAGAGATCATGCCCGAATTGATCGAAGCATTTACAAGCGCCATGGGAACGGGGAATAAAAAGAAAAAGGCAGACCCTCCGAAGGCGTAGCCGATGACTGGCCATGGGAATATCTGTACACCGTGGCCCGCTCGTACCTACGCCTGACCGACGACGAGTTCTGGAACATGGCACCAAAGTGCCTTATGGCGATGATTGAAGAATGGCGCGGAATTGAAGATTACAGGGCGCAACTTGCCGCGTACCTGAATCAAGGCGGGCAACTACCGGGAAAGGATGAAGAGGATGAGGAATACTTCGAGATTCACCCGGACGCATTTTAAGGGATACCATGGCCACGATTAGCGAACTGGTTGTAAAGATTATCGCCGATACCGCCGGGCTTGATTCGGGGATAAACAAGGCGACAACCTCAATCAAAGGCGTCGGGGAAACGTCGGACAAAGCCGGGGATAAAGTAGGCGGCCTGACAAACCAATTTGCGGCCATAAAAAATACCCTTGTTGCCGCTGGCGTCATCACTGCCGTTGCCGCCCTTGGCAAGGCTATCTATGATTCGATTCAGACTTACGGAACTGGCGAGCTTGCGCTCAAGCGGCTAAATGCCGTCGCCACGATGAACGGATTGTCAGACGGAGAAGAGCGCGTATCGGCGCTTGCCAACGAACTGCAAAACCTTATCGGCGTTGACGGAGATCTCGTCGTGCAGCTTGGCGCTGAATTGCTTGCCCAAGGAAAGAGCGTAGACCAGACCGAAAAACTGATCAGAGCCGCACAAGATCTTTCATCAGTTACCGGCTCAGACCTGTCAACAGCCGTGCGCCAGCTCACCACTACTTACTCAGGCATGGCCGGCCAGCTCGGGAAAACAACGCCGGAACTGAAAGACCTGACCGAAGAGCAATTAAAAAGCGGCGCGGCGATTGACATCATAGCCGAAAAATACAAGGGCATGACAGCGCAGATTGCCGACGGCGTAATCCCGACAACCAACAGGCTGAAAGAAGCCAATAGCGATCTCAAGGAAACATTCGGGAAGGCATTCACTCCGCTATATATCGAGCTTGCCAACGGGCTGGCGGCCGCCATGCGTGCCATACTTGCCCCGCTTGACTACATGGCCACGCATTCATTCGACCGGATGTTTCAGGAGATTGCGGAGTCTCTATTCAATTTCAAAGGCGAGGCCACCCTCGCCGAAGAAGCGCAACAAGCCCTAAAAGACGCAACCATCGAAAGCAACCGCGCCGCGATCAGTTATCAAACCGGTGTCAAGAACCTGAAAAGAGAACTTGACACTCTTACCACTTCGACCGACAAACTCACCGACGCCGAGCTTGAAAACGCGCGGTCATATTTATTTGCTCAGATGAAAAAATCATCCAGCATGGATGCTCTCACTCAGGCGCAAAAAAAGCTTGACGTGTTCGATGCCGAAATAAAAGCGCGGGAAAAAGATAGACGCGATAAGGCGCTTACAGACCAAAAAGCCCGTGACGCCGAAGCGCTGAAAGACGCTCAGAAAAACGCCGCCGATATTGCCAAGGCACAGCAGGATAAAGAAAAAGAAACCGTCAACTACATGATCGCCGCCGAAGATAAAATATCGCAGGCCAAAGCCGACGCGGTAGGTGATGCAATCATTCTCTCGGCGAAAGAAAAAGAGCAGCGCATAGCCGACGCTGATGAGATGTCCAGAAAAATGCAGGCGGCTTTTCAGACCGCCATACTTGCTACCCGTGATTCATTCATCGCGCTTGGGGAAGCCCTTGTCACAGGCGAGGACGCATGGACGGCGTTTTCAAAAGTGGCGATTCAGTCAATTGCCGGAATTGTCAGGGCGCTCGGCGATGAACTCGCGGCAAAGGCCGCCGTTGCTACGGTCGAGGCATTCGCGGCGCTTGCCGGAATCGTTACCGCTCCGCTTGCTCCTGGATTATTCGCAAAAGCCGGGATACTGTCGGCAGGAGCTGGCGCGGCATGGATCGCATCGGGAGCATTAAGCGGCTACGCGAATTCATTTGCCCGTGGTACAGATTTCGCCCCTGGTGGAATATCGCAAGTAAACGAGGAAGGCCCGGAGATGATAAACCTCCCGCGCGGTTCCAGCGTAACTCCCGCGACCCGTACCCCGGCGGGCGGAACAAGCGGGAACACCTTCAACATCTATTCCCCCGTAGCCGTAACCCCTTCCGTTGCGGCGCAAGAATACACTAGGATGGTTCGCAATCTGGCTTTCGAGGGAGTCCTATGAGCCGCAAACTTGTCTACCTGAACGGTCAGAATGAAAGCCTGACCTTTGAAACCGCGCCGTACCTCATCGTAAAGATTGAAGGGCTCGGAATACCAAACGTTGACCGCAAGGAACAGAAAGCGCCATATCAGGACGGTACTACTTATATTGATTCGCTCTTGCAGAATCGTGACATCGTAGTTGAACTGGCAATTACAAAGCCGAACGACTTTACAGACATCGCCTTGTATCGCCGGGAATTGTCACAGCGCCTCACCCCGAAATACGGACTTGGCGATTTGAACTACACCGACGAGGACGGCAACGAATACACCATCCGCGCCGTAGTATCCTCAATGGTATTCCCGAACAAAGATTACCGCGACCCCTACATGCGCGCGATGGTTACGTTCACGGCTTGCGATCCGTATTGGCGGAGCGTTACGGATACGACGATTAGTTTGCCGACGCCAGTGACGGGAAGCGAAGAAATAGCCAATGCGGCGTATTCTAATACGCCAAGAATGATACGTTTATCTAATGGGAACTTATACGCTGTATACATCAGAGCAGGAGACGGCTTCGCTGTATCAAGAACATTCACTACTTCTTGGGGCGCAGAGACTGAGATTAGTGATCAACGAGCATGGACGCCAAACATTATTCAGCTCGCGAATGGGGACTTGTTAATCACGTATTGCAGAAACTCCGACAATTATTTAGTCTCAAGAACATTCACGACAGCGTGGAGCGCCGAGACCGTTATAAACGCGACGGCTACGAGCGGTATAGCGAGCATGCTAGAACTCGCGGACGGAAACGTAATAATCGCTTATCGCGACGCGTCTCTCGGATATCTCGTATCAAGAACATTCACTACTTCTTGGGGAGCAGAAGTAACAATCAATTCAGTTTCAACTTATGAGTCGTCAATGATTCAACGAACTAATGGCAACTTGGTAATAATCTACAGGCGTTCGGCGGATTCGTATCTAGGCGTTAGGATATATGAAAATAACGCATGGAGCTCAGAGGTGATAGCGAACGGAGAAGCTTCAAACGGCCCTAGTTTGATAGAAAGGTCCGACGGGACGCTGTTTGTAGCCTATCAACAATATCCTTCTCTAGGCTATACGCACTCCATGGTATACACCACTGAATGGTCTTCCCCGAGCGTTATAAACGAAAGCAATACGCAATATCTTTCTGTAATAGAGCTTCCGTCAGGAAGTTTAATAATCGCATATCAGCGATCAGGCGATTCATACTTAGTGTATAAAACAAGAAGCATAACCCCCGTCCTTGCTAACAACACCGGCGACGTACCCGCGCCTATCCTTGTCACATTCCAAGGCCCGAGCACAAACCCGCGCATCATAAACCAAGACACGCTGGAATATATCCGACTGAATACCACGCTTGCGGCCTCCGATAGCTTCGAGGTCGATACGAGCTTTGGAAACAAGACGGTAATTCTTACGCAGGGCGGAATCGTCAAGAACGGCATCGCGTACCTCGATATCGGCTCGACATTCTTCCAGCTTGAACGCGGAAGCAATACGGTTTATTATGAGGATGACGCGGTACTATCAACCGCAACCGCGAGCCTTGAGTTTACCGAAAGGTATTCGGGATTATGAACAATCCTATCCGCATATTTGACAGTAGCCTGAACCTCGTTACGGAACTCGACGATTACGCCAGCGCCTATTTCAATCGTTCGTGGTCAGGCTGCGGGGACTTCTCTATTCAGACGAATTACAATACCGTCCACGCCCCCGACCTCGTGCGCGGGCGCATTGTCATGTTTGACAAGAATGTCAAGAAATGCGGGATCATCACGAACGTCAAAAAGGCAATCGGAGAATCCGGCAAGGGCTCTATGATTGTTACTGCCTCCGGAATCGAACTCAAGGGCATTCTTAGCTGGCGCATCGTGCCGCCAACATCCGGGAGCGAATACTACACGATCAACAATTCCGCCGAGACCGTTATGAAAACACTTGTCAGTCAAAACGGCGGGCCGACCGACGCCGACGCCGACCGCATATTCCCGCTTCTTGAAATCGACACGGACGCAGACCTTGGCGCTACATATTTACTCAAGACGCGCTATACCTCGACCGTGCTGGCGGAATGTACCGCTTGCTCGCTTGCCACCGAAACCGGATTTTATATCTACCTCGACCTGTCAAATAAAAAGTACCGCTTCCAGACGGCGCAAGGCGTCGACCGTTCGGCCTCGCAATCTGTAAACCCGCGCGCAATATTCTCCACCGACTACGACACACTCAAGAGCGCGGACATCGACGACAACGACTCCAATTATCGTAACTACGCGTTCGTCGGAGGTCAGGGCGAAGGCGTAGAGCGCATCGTCCGGGAAGTATTCACAGGCGCAACCGAGCCTACCGGCCTTGACCGGCGGGAGATGTTCGTTGACGCGCGCGATGTACCCGCGCTTGCCGACCTCGATACTAGAGGCGGACAGAAACTGGAAGAACTGGCCACGATCATCACGGTAGACGGTTCCCCGCTTGCGTACAGCCCGCTTGTTTACGGAACGGACTATGACCTCGGCGACATTGCCACGCTGGAAGCCTATGACAATACCACGGACGTACGAATCACCAGCGTCAAAGAATCATGGGCACCGCTATCGTACAATATCGACATGACCTTTGACAGGCTTCCTCAGACCTTGCAGACGCAAGTCCAGAGCGCGGTATCATCGATCAAGAATAGCGTGGCCTCGGTCGGCGTTCAGGTTCCGGTTCCCGTTGCGGCTACGACCTATACAGTTACGGACGCGGCGCGGGATGTAATGATTTCAATTACCTCCGCCGTGACCGTGACAATATCGGAAGGGCTTCCAATTGGAACCGAAACGCGGATATTGCGGACGGTTGACAGTACGAACGCGGTCACGGTAGCGCGGTCAGGTAGCGAGACAATCAACGGCGCGGTTTCTCTTGCGTTTACCCTCGGGATATCAGAGATAACGTTCAAGAAAGTTTCGGCTACGAATTGGGAGCTTGTTGTCGGCGCGGGGATCGTGGAGATTGACGGCAACACAGGCTTGCTAGGCGATGGGAATGTGGTGCCGTTTTATGAGGCGGGGACATGGACGCCTACGTATAAATCAACGTCTGGAGCGCTGGGAGCTATCACGTATAACGCCCTAACTTTCGGAAAGTACGTGCAAATCGGTAATCTGGTGCATGTATGGGGCTATATAATAACCGATGCCCTTGCGGTAGGCACGGCATCTGGTGTAGTTAGAATTGCCGGGCTTCCATTCGTCGCCGAATCAACATACGGTGGCGGCAGCGTGTCGTACTCTGCCGCATTTGCTGCGAACAATCCGTGCTCTTGCTTTGTAGTGCTGTCAACTTCGGAAATATCACTGGGCTATAGGGCGACTGCGAATGGCATAACTTCGCATTTGCCTGTAGCAGCGTTGGCTACAGGCGTAAATTCAAACATTCTTATATTCTCTGCCATTTACAGTGTATAGGAGCACGCACATGGACACACTTTTGATCGCGGCATTGACCGCACTGGCAACTTTGATAGTGGCGAGCCTCTACGGTCTGGTATCGACCGCGATCCGCAAGCGGGTACAGATACGCTCTCCCGAGGCTCGGTCCATTGAGCAGATAGCCCCGGCGGTCAACGCGCTGCTGGAAGCCAATGGCCCTATGATGGGCGGGATCATCGCGATCCTCGAAGCGCAGAAGGGTATCTGCAACGGCAACGTTGACGCGGCGCTCGACGCCAACCGTGCCGCAAAGAAAGAGTTTGACAGATACCTGTACTCGCAAGCGCGTATAGACGGGCGGATGATTTGAGAGCAACCCAAAAAGACTTTGAGCGGATCGGCGCGACAGGGTGCTATTTCCTGTCCATCGTCTATATCGCTGAAGAAATCAAAGCGGGATCAATCGATATCTATCAGGCGTACCTGCAAGCGATCAAAGACAAGATCATGGGCGAGAATTGTTTTGTAACCGATCCGGCGGCGTTGCTAAGGATGCTGACCGGCGTCAAGTGGTCGATTGCCAAAGAGGGCGCAGACTATCAAAAGTCGCTCGGTGAAAAAGTGATACTAAGATTCGAGCGCGACTCGAAGCCGTTGCCGTTTGGCCACTTTGTCGTAGAAGGCGATCATAATAAAGTCGAGTACGATCCATACGGCGAGAGCTTGACGGTTCGTTCCGGGAAGATCGTATCGAAGCGCGTATTCAGGAGGGCATGATGGGCAAGTTCATCAAGGCGATTTTCAGCGACGGCGAATGGGACGGCGATGCGACAAAGTTTGTCGGGTTCATCATTGTCGGATGCGGGCTCGGCGGATTCTTCGCCTCCGTCCAGGGATTCGAGTTCGTCATCGCATTCGGTGCCGGGCTTATCGCAACCGGCAAATTCTCGAAGCAGGGCTGACCGTGTGCAACCACGACGACTCATCGCACTGGTGGCTATTGTTCTTGTTTGCCTTGCTGGTATTGTTTTCGGTGCGTACCGTCTCGGGGCAAGAGCCGAGCGCATTATTGCCGACACCGAGCTTGCAGTCGCAAGAGCCGATTCCGAGCAGCGGATTGCAGGACTCGAACACAGCCTGGCAGTTATTGATGCAGGACTGGTACGGGTTCATGCCGATCTGGGAAACCTTGACCGAAGCATCGCGGGAGTTGGGGATTGGTATAAGCGAGTTACCCGCCGCCTTGAAGAGTACGCGAGAATCGCTGGTCTTGTTGTCGGCATCGTACCAAGCGGATATAGTCGTCCGCCTCAGGGCCGAACAATCCCGTAATGCGTGGCGCACGGGGGCGCTCGTCTCCGGCGGCCTTGCCTTGATACTTGGCGGTATAGTCGCTGTCGGGATAATATTTTAACCCTAGCCCCTGCCAGCATCATGCCAGTCAACACGACGCCGGGGCCGCCGGTTCAAATCCGGCAAGGGGCAAAGCCAAGTATTCCTTGAACTCCCGTATTCCTTCAACCATCCGCGCCCCTGGTATTTTCTCATACCGATATTTTCCATCGGCTCGAAGGTACAAAACCGCCAGCGCGTCCGGGTTGACCGGATCAGCCTGAACCACGCCGTCAATGACAGGCCGCGCCATGGCATAAGCCGCCAGCTGGACCGCGTGCCATTTTGCCCGAGCGCCGGTTTTGATATCGATCAAAACAGTCTTTCCGCCAATGTCGGCGAGGATATCATAGGTGCCAGCATACGCCTTGCCGTTGATTTTGTGGTACACCCGGCACTCCGTGAACAGGGTGAACACGCCGTAATCGCTCATCCAGGATGCGAAGGAATTGACGTACTCGTAAGCTGCAAGCGGATTCCCGCGATTGTCAACGCGCACTCCGTCAGCGTACCGTTCTGCCAGCTCGTGGACGGCGCTTCCTTTGTCCCGTGCCTCGGCGGTGTACCATCGATCGTCAATAATCCCGGCGGCCTTGATTATCTGAGTAACAGACGGAATTGGTGTCCCGTCATCCTCGGTGTATTCATGGCCTGCCGGGTTGAAGATCACAATCGCCTTACCTGAATCGGCGTGTTCGTCACCTTGACGCCAGGGATGGACTCGGTGCCCTTGGACATTCTTGCCCATGACCCGAGATATGATTCATTCGCCTGAATCGCATTCAATGGCGCTTTGCCGGCGGCCACTGCCTTGACAAGGTCTGAAAGACAAATAACCTCAGCGCCCCATTCGTCTCTGTATGAGGTTCCCTCAGCCTTGTACGGTGCTGCAACTTGCACCTTTGCGATGACCACGGGAGCTTCAAGGATAGCCATAGCCGCGTTTTCCATACCCTCGGCCTGTAACGCCTCGGCTGCGGCTATCTGCGCATCCTCAGCGGCCTTCCTTGCGATTGCGTCAGCTTTCCGTTGCTCCTCGGCGGCGCGGGTTTCCTCTGCTTTTACCCATGCCGCTTGTTTTTTACCAGTAGATTTAATGGTATAATCACAAGCGTCGTCTATTACCTTGCGGCGAGCGCAAGAAGCTTTCCAAGCCTCAGTTATTGGATTGTGGACCGGATCATCATAAAGATGAAAATTCTTTCTCACCTCGTAAGCCCGCTTGTTTAGAACATTGGCCGCATCGTAACTTGATTGATCCACCACTTCCAGACTGTCAATCTTTGACCGGATCGACAGCGCCAACTCCTCGGAATCTTCCTCATCGCGTACTACTACGATATCCATTATTTGTCCCTCTCCGCCAGCATAGCGTTAGCCATGGCGTATGCGTCTTTTACTATGTCGCATAAAGGATGTTTTTCAATCCGTATCCGGTTGCTTAGTCCAGATAGCGCTTGCCCTGCAAACCAATCGCGGAGGGTCATACCTTCAAAATGGCACAGATTGTTAATCGAGTTTTCTTCATCCGTCGGAAACGCCGGGTCGCTGTTATCTTTCATATGTACTCCTTGCCATTATATTACAATACATATTGATATATTGCAATAGTAAAAAGGGGCCGAGGCCCCTGTTTTTATTTATCGCAAGCCGCCTTTACCTTGGCCAGCAGTGCCCCCAGAATAACGACATCATCCGGCGTCTCCTTGAGCGCCTTGTCAATCGCCTTCTTGATCTTTTCCGCCGTCTCGTCGCTGTCCCCGTAGTCGATCAAGGCCAGCTTGACATTCGCCAGCTTCGGCGCTTCGGTATCGGCTACCGGCACGGCATCGGCGGCCAGCTTGACGACATCCTCAGGCTCTCGCGGTTCTCCGGTTATCTGGTCAGGCGCGTCGGCGTAGTCAATGGCGGGATCGGCGTCCATGCTTTCGATGACGGCTTGATCGGTTTTAAGCGCCATCTGCATTGTGGTCGAAAGAATGCCCCACTTTGACAGCGTGTTTTTGAGTACAGTCTTTCTTGCCATCGCGTCAAAATTGGTGCGCCAGAGTCCGTACTCATTTTCAAAGCTCTTCGAGTACCGCTTGCCATGTGCCATGACTTCCTCGGTCGTCCAATAGCGAGTGCACTCGTAGCCGTTCAAGAGCCGGAAATAGCACACGTACCCGACGATTTGCGAATCATCGAATTGCGACCGGAAGCCGCCGGGAACCTGCCGGATATCGACATCGCCCGTGATGATGTTGGACCCGTGGTACTCATCCGCATAGACGGGCCCGACATTGATGGCCGCATACTGGCCGGTACGCAAGGCAAGCTGCACGAAGCCTTTGGTCATAATCTGAAACTGTGCAACCGCACGCCCTTTGTTTCGGTACGGCACGATTGCCGCGAACCCCAGGGAGCCGTCAATCGGCAAGTCCAGCGTAGCCGCGACCATCGCCGATGAAAGTACCGACTTTGGATCAGCGTCCGCAAGCGCCGGATTCGTCCGCGTCGCGTTCATGATCGACGCAAGGAAAGCCGCCGACTTCTCGCCCATGACCTCGGCGAAACGCTTCTTTGTGTAGTCCGCGTTCACCAGGTCTTTCAGTTGCAGGTCTTTACTGTCGCTCATATATCCCCCTTGTTATATTGTAACACAATGCGCTATACATTGCAATGGTTGAAAGCTAGAATTGAAATAACGTAGGAGCCGCCTTCTCCGTATCAATATCTTTCAGGTAGTACAAACCATCATGGAACGACTCTGAATTAAGCTCAGTACCCACCCCACGGCGCTCCATCTTCACAGCCATGTACGGAACGGTAAACAAACCGGCGAAAGGATCAAATACAAGATCATCCTTGTTGGAGTATCGCCCGATGATCCGCTCGACGATGTCGAACTGTAGCGGACATATGTGCATGGCCAGCTCTTTACGCGCTTGATCGCTGTTCAGCGTCCGCATCCTGTTCACGTCGTCCCATACCCATTCGCTCGTTGAACCTGGAGCCACTACCATAAACGACGCCGGGAGCTTGCCATCATCGTCGAGGTCGTCGGCAAGTCCGACATGATCATGGTAATCGTAAGGATTCTCACGGGAAAACGTGCGATACTTGGCTTGCAGCTCTGGCACTTCGGTATTGCGCAGCTCTTCCAGCGCAAGCAGCCGCTCTCCAGATGACTTCCAGTAAGCATGGGCGTCAATCTGCCAATGAGCGCGGGTATATTCTTCTTTGCTCTTTACAACAGGATCGTCAGCGTATGCCCGCGATAGATCGGTAGGGAGCTTACGGAATAGCAAAACATATTCCGGGCATCCTACGCCCATCTTAGTGCCATCCTTGCACTGTTCCGTCCAGCCAAGCCGGTACGTCTGGTTATTTTCACGCACTACGTCCGTTACTACCGTAATGCGGCCCATGTATTGGAAACCATGCTTTATAAAGTGGAATACGGTCATATCAGAAAACGGATCGACCGTTGGCATTCCCGTGCCGGTAGCGTTGCCGAACAGGATCCTGTCTTTGACATGGATAGCGGCGACCCGGCCCGGCTTCAAAACGCGAAGGAGGTGAGGCGTCAAGAAATCCATCTGTTCAAAAAACTTTACATTGTCCTCATTGTGCCCGAAATCATTATACGTCGGCGTGTACTCGTAATGGTTGGAAAACGGAATAGACGTATGAATCAGGTCCACCGTGTTATCTTCCCATGCCGGAAGCTCAAGGCAATTATCGTTCAGTATGGCGCGGAAGTATTGCCCTTTAACCTCTTCACGGTTGAATGAAATGGTACGAGACAGCTTGTCAAGGACCGACGTGGACGCAAGGCCATTCTCGCGGATAATGCGCGTCATTTGACCGACAAGATAATTATGCTGTTCCCACTTTTTCTTGAGCGTGTCAAGGATGGCCTGCTCGCTCTCGGCGTAGATGATATGCACCTCGACCGAATGCCCTTGCATGAATCGGTAAATGCGGTGGATGGCTTGTATAAAATCATTGAACTTGTACCCGATGCCAACGAATATGCACTTATGACAGAAGTATTGCATATTCCCGCCCTGGGCGGACATGTCCGGCTTTGTGGCCAGATACTTTATCTCTCCGCGCTTGAAGGCCCGCGTTATCTCGGTGTTCTTCTCGTAATCCTGGGAGCCGTATACCTCGGCGGCTTCCCGCAAAGCCGACTTGATAGCGTGGCGCTCGGCTTCAAGATCGTGCCATAAAATGAAATGATCGTCGGGAGACTCTTCGATTATCTCCATCATCTTAGCCACGCGCGGGCCGATGCTGTCGCGTTTCTCTTTTGAAGCATCGCGAAGCCCGATGGCCGCATCCCTGAACAGCTTGGCCTGTCCGTCATCTTCGTAGCCTGCCGTCGAATGATCTACGTTTACCATGTGGTAAATGACGTCCAGAGGCGGGAGATCGTAGCCGGTATCGTCGTATCCAAGGTCGGACGGTTTAGTTATAAAAAGCGCCCATGTCGATACCCAAAACCAGAATTCTTTTTCCTTATGCGGGTATAGCGTCAGGTTATTTGCTTGCGTTGAATCGCGGTGGAAGAAGCGCGTCAAAGCCTGCCCGGTGTCCATGATGCCAAGGAAGCCCGCGTAGTGGATAAGCTCTTTGTACTTATTCGGCGACGGGGTAGCTGTGGCTACGAAGCGATATCGAACCGTTGAAAACTTGGACAGAAACTCTTGATATGTCTTTGAACCATACGAGCGAAGGACAGACGCCTCGTCAAGGCTCGTCGCTATAAAGTACGCCGGATCTATGTCGCCATCGCGCACGCGCTCATAATTGGTTATAAGGATCCTTGCATTCGACGCTTTCGCTTCAGCCTGAGTACGGATGTATTCAAGGTTTATGCCGTAGGTAGCGCGAAGCCATTCTATGTCTATACCTTTTTCTTTGCAACCAGCTTCGAACGATGCGCCCTGGAACATCGAATCGTTCTTGAACTCATCCACCACGTTAAGCGGCGCAACGATGAGCGCCTTGCCCGCCACCTCGCCCATGATAAGGCGAAGCACGTCCAACTGCGTCAATGTCTTTCCAAGTCCAAATGATGAAAAGATGGCGCGTTGGCCGCCTTTTGCAGCCCATAGAACGGTATCACGCTCATGCGGTTTCAAGATCGGATTGACCTGCTCGGCCTTGAACTCAATGCCGGTATCCGGCGCTATCTTGATTTTAGACTTCAAAAAGTCTATGTACGGCGCGGCTCTTTCCTCTGTTGTCATAATCTCACTTACTCCTTGATTGCATTGTAATACATAACCCGTATTATGTCAACGTATCATCCTCATAATGCGTCGAACTTGTCAGATGCCAGCATCCACAGACCTGACAGGTGTACGCCCGCTTTGGTATCTTTTTAGAGTGCATCCCGTGTTGCCGTTTCTTTGTCAAATTAATCTGTTCATGCGCCTCGCGGAAGCTGTAGCAGATTTTACCGTGACACCGGCGGCGATCATCGGGCATTTAGCAATTCCGGGTTTTCGTGTATATTTCCGACCGCCTCGCAGACATTGTTGTACCTATGCGCATAGGTACAGAGATCAATATCGCTTGTAAAAACAAAGCACCCCTTTACAAAATCAACAACATCAACCATTTTTGTATATTCACTTTTATCTTCGTCCCAGTCTTCGAGAATGCCGATATCTGCATCAAAATAAAATACAACTATATCCCCCTCGTAAATCTCCTTGCCGTTCTTGTCGCTGAGGCCAGTTGACTGTTCTGCTATTATATCCTCACCTTTATAGCCTGCGTATTTTGAACACAGACGCGTAGCCCATTCGCCCTTATAAGTGATCCGAAAGTCATCATCTGGCGCGTAGCAATTGCGTTTAACGTCCCAGAATCGATAGCCGCGCATTATCATCTATTCCCCCTTACCCTCTCGACGTACCATAGGGTCGCCCCGTTGCGCTTGACGCCGGTTGCGCCCTGCCTATGTGCTGCTATCGCGTCCGCTTCGTTGCCGAGACGCGCTAGATTGTCCATGTAGATACGCCCTGCCAATATCGCCGCTTGTCCCGGATCATGCGGATCGTATTCCCCGTAAAGGCGGACACGCTCTTCCCGGAAATCCTCATTGATTTGGAACCGGCCACGGGAGCGGCCTTGGTCCCCTATCGCCCCGTCGTCCTCGTTTGATTCGGCACACGCTATCCCGTGAAGGATCTCAGCAGGCGCACCCGTTACCGCTTCGGCCACCTCGTATACACTCATCCGGTCATCGAAATGACGGCGCTCGAGCTGGACGGGGGCAAATGGCGTTGACGAGGAAAGGACAAGGGCGACGATGGCAACCAAGGCGAGCTTCATAGCGGCACGCATCCGCCGCCGACGCTGTACTTTTCCCGTTCCTCGCTTGGCATTTTGTAGAAATCGAGCAATGCCGCCGTTTGCTTCTTTGTCAGCCTCACGTATATATCGCCATTCGGCTTGACGACGCACGGGCCTCCAATGCCGGGAACCTCGATGGTAACGCCGTGATATAGATACTGTCGGGGGCTACAGATAAAGCCGGTCATGAATTGGCCCTCCCGTATTCAGCTATCATCTTGTCACGGGCGGCTATATATTTGTCCACTCCGGCAGCTTCAATACGCCGCGTGGCGGTCTCGATTGCCTCTGCTTCCGTGCCGCCATCGCCGCACGCAAAACCGCTTGCGTAGTCGGTCACTTTGCAATAAAAAGTAAACGGCCTTCCAAGAGCATCGGCGACAAGCCGGGTAAAAAACTTGTGACCGAAAATATCGACCATGTTTAGAATTGGAACTTGGGATAAAATAAACCCGCCATTATCGTCGCTCGAGGCTATATTGGCGGTCATTTTCCATACCTCGTCTGCGCGTGACTCTCGTCATTCTCTGGATGCGGATCGAGGAAACTGCCGACAATCCGCCTGCTGATTTTCTGGAATCCGATGTATTTTCGGCACGCCTTGACGAGACAATATCCGCCCCAGAAAATAGCCGTGCAGCCGACGGAAAGGATTAGAAAAGCTCTCGCTAACATAACGCCGCCTTTTTCTCTTGCGCCTTCCTTGCCCTGATATGGGCATCGCGCCGTAGCATTTTCTCGCGAGCCTTCGCCATGGCTTTCGCATCGCGGTCATGCACGGATTGGTACGCCAGCTTCGACCAGTGCTTCAAGTTTGACTTGTACCAGCGGCCCACGGCGTCAATGTAGCGCTGGCGCTTCTTTGGAAACAACCAGACCAAAAGACGGCGCGTCCACTTGGCGAATATCTCGGATTCTCCTTGCTTCCATAGGTTGCGCCTTTTGGCTTCTTGGCTTGCTATTCCCCGTGCGATCTTGGCTTGCCGACCATTCATCAAAACCACCTCTTTTTCTGATTGTGGCACCGTGGAGCCGACACGCCGTAGAATGCCGAACGCCCATTGGATACGCGGTTTGAGCCGCCGAGACCTTTAGACGGAGTTTTGAAATACGCCTTGACGCCGTGCGACATAGCCAAAATAGCTGCCGCCATGACTTTGAAAATACCTGTTGCTTTCATACACCCTCACTTTCGCTATGTATTATAATGCAATATTGCAATACGTCAAGCGATTATTTCAAGCGATAATTGCCCACGCCTTGAGGATATTCACCGCCTCATCGAAACTATGCGCCACCGCATAATCAGCCCCGGCGCGGATTGCATCAGCCTCAAAAATAAGCTGATTCGCCGATTGCTTCCCGAGCCTCCGCTTTAGCTCCAAAAAGTAGACATGGCCATCTTTGACAATGACAAGATCGGCCACGCCGGAGCGCAAGCCCATGCTCTTGAGCTTGAGCATTCGGGCTATACCGCCACCACCGCGAGCGTTGCCCATGCCCTCGTTCGGCGAGCTGAAAAAAAGGAAGCCCCTCGACGGGGCCGCGAGCGTTAGGTACTGGACAAGCTGAATTTGAATGTCAAACTCCAGTGGATCGGGGATCATTTAAGCCCCGCCAGATACTCTAAGTCTTGCTCCACAAAATCGCGGACGCGCTCGGACGGAATCTCCCCGTGGCGCTCGCATTCGTTCGCATACCGCTCCTTGACCGATTCCGGCACAAGGGCCACGATCCGGCCTATCATCCGCTCACCGCTCTTGCTTTTCAACTTTGGCATTGTGTACTCCTTGGCTTACACTATAACGCCGATTGTAATACAATGCAAGGCCGCATGGAGCGACGGGTACAAAATCCAACCGGTTGACGTTTTCGCGTACCATTTGCCGTGATCGCGTTTGATTGCCATAAATCCCCCTTGTTTATGCCAGGAGCAATCCGGGTGCGGTATCACGCCTTTGTTGCCGCTGATTCGACAATCCTTGTTACTTTGTATCCGGCTTCTTTAAGCATCTTTTTTGCAGCGGTAAGGCTGGTGGCTTCAAGTGAAAAACCCTGCGCTCCGGTCTGCTTGCCAATCGCTTCTACCAAAAACGTCTTTACGATCTTCATATAATCTCCTTATCAACTCTTGATAATAGAAGTATATACCCGTATTGATTACATTGCAATATATAAAAGATGGTTTTATACGATTCTTTGACGATTTTTGACGATTTTTAGGGCTTGTTAGTTAACAAAATACTTGCATTATAACGCTTGACGGGATGCCGGTTATACATTACAATACAATCAAGGAGAAACAAGATGGACTACAAGGAAAAGCTTGAAGCGGAGATGCTTGAGCAGTCAATGGGCGCGGCCGATATGTACCTCTATCGCAACAATCCGCCAAGGTACCGGATCGTGGAGCAGCTCGACCCGCCGGAAGGGAAGGAAGAAGAATGAGCCGTGAAACAATCGTAACGTGTGACCTATGCAAGGCGATAATAAAAGACGACGAGCAACACTGGAACGTGTTGCTCTACGCCACTGCTTCGTATCAGCCACATCCTGAGAACAGTCCTCACACGCCGTGGTTGCGCCTCGAAATCTGCCGCCCATGCCTTGACCGGCTCGGCATTGCGGTGCGGAACAAGAAGCCGGAAGAACTCCACGCCCCGGTCCCGACCATCGAGGACATGATTAGAGAGCTGGTGGCGAATGCCGTGGAGGAGCTGAAATGATTGACCCCGAAGCGATCAAGACGATACGGGATGCATTGGAAAATCCGTCGTATTATAAAGCGTGCAAAGCCCTCGCCGCCCTCGACCATCTTGCCGTCGCCGACATAAAGATGCCGGAGGATGATCGGGAGTTTGCAACCAAGATCGGCCACTTGGCTATAGAGTGCGGTTTGAGTGGCGACTACACCTATCGAGATAGAGCCGCCGCCCTCATAACCGCCGACCGGGAGCGGGGGAGACGGGAACAAAAAGAATTATTCAGGGACGTTCTGAAAGAATGTCTTGAATGCATGACTGAGCGCCGTGGGTATGCGAATGCATGGGAATACAAGTACGGCGAGCGATGGGACAAGGAAGATGCGATGATGAAAGCCGCCATCATGGGAACGGAGGTAGAGGGATGAAGTTGCCATGGAATAGCAAACGCAAAGGCTGCCCTACCTGTGGCGGTAATAACCCGAGACTATGCCTGCGGTGTCACGGCACTACACGGCTATGTGACTGGCCGGAAGATGCATATTTTGACAAGGATAATCTTGAGCCTAAGGAGGCCAGAGATGACGCCGAATGAACGGGATTATGAGGTATGGGACAAGATAAATCTATACACCAAGGAACTGCTTTCTTGCGTAGTCGGTGAAATTGTTTATGAATTGTCAAGAACTCAAGAGCCTGCAAAAACGATGCTCGCAAAAGAGCGCCAGTATGCCGCTGAGCAGATAGCCGCCTATCGCGCCTTCATCGAGTCCCCGCTCAAGGACGAGATTGAGAGGCTACGGGAGGGATTGATACAAATATGCAAGCGCGATGATTGGACAGGCGGTGAGTGTCGGTGTCATGCGCGGCAAGCCCTCCTATTTGGGTTTAAGGTATTTGTGGACGATTCGATAAGTTGCATATTGATGAGTCGAAAAGCTTACAGCCAGATCAAGCGCTCGTTGTCGATGAAGCCAGCGGAACCGGAGCGCGGGCCGGAGGTGACACAAATATTCGTCGAAATAGCCGAAGAACGGAGGCGACAAGACGCCAGGTGGGGAGTACAGAATCATCCTGTAAGAAATGACAGTGATGCACAGTGGCTCAAAGAGCAAGCCGAAACGTATCGGAAGATATGCGATCTCAAGGCTAGCGAGAACCGCCTCACCTGGTACGACATCATCATGGAAGAAATATTCGAGGTATTCGCCGAAGACACCCCGGAGCGCCAGCGCGCCGAACTCGTGCAGATGGTAACCGTAGGCGTTGCGATGGTCCAGAGCATAGACCGCTGCGCCGCGCTTGAGCGCAGAATCGATCAAGGCGAGAGCCGGGAAGGGATAGAATCATGACTTTTGAAATCGGAAACCCGAGCGATAAATGCTTTATTGAAGCCGACGACGAAAAAGTTGCAACGGCTTGCGTCCTGTTTCTTGGGTACGGCCAGTATTTTTGCAAAAATGTTGAGACTGGCGAATCATATGCCGGATCGTTTTTTGCTTTAGGAGGCGACGTTGAACAAACGTGGAAGCATTTCCATGGGATCGGGTTTGAGGAATTTATTTCAAAGCCAGAAAATAAAACAAAGATGGCCGAGTGCTATGAAAGTTTTCGTTATGCATACGAGCGAACGAGCATGAATAACATCGGAAGAAAAGCAGAGATATTGGCAAAACAAATACGAGACAGCGAGAACAAGGAGGGTGTTCATGACCCCCGCCGAACTTGACGCCCTAATCCTCAAGGCCCAAAAAGGCGAGATGAACAAATACGAGCAAAACTGCCTGGCCTTCGAGCTTGCCACCTATCGGGCGATGGCCCTACGCCTTGAGCGATGCGTGCATGATCTTGTCAAGGAGGCGGAATCGTGCCAGCCGTAAGCGTCTGTGGCCGCTTTGACAACGCCCCGGCGCACATCATAATCATCAGTCCCCGCTTTAATCCGCGCGAAGTCGGTTCGCGGGTTTACCAGGCGCCAAAGCCGACAAAAAAGGCGGCCGATCTCAGGCACATCGATAAAGAGCGTCTGTCCAAGCTCAAGGCCGAAGCCCGCAAGGAACGCGAAGCAGCCGAGCGCTTGCAGAAAATGGCTATCATGCGCAAAAAGGAGGCCAAGGCAAAGCGGGCAAAGGCCAAAGACTGGAGGCCGGAAGAAACCCGGGACCAGCGAAGGAACCGTAAGACGCGCGAAAAAACACAGGCGCGGTATGCTGTCTTGATCTCCGCGCTCCCGGCTGGATACGAGCCGCTGCGCGGAATGAAGCTCAGGGTTAAGTATGACGCCGCCAGGAAAGTGCTATCGAAAGGCCCTGTCCACGGTATCAAGATCGGGAAGGTGTGGTATACTTCGGCGGCTGTCATATCGGCATACTTCGACCAAAACCACGCGCGGCACATCGAGGCGTTGAGGAAAAGCAGGAAAGGAAGGAAGAAATGAGCGATAAGATGAGCAAAAAAGCTGTTGACAAATTGTATAAAGAAATGCGGGAAAATATAGAAAAGTACGGCAAGTCTTCAGGAGGCCCGGACAAAGAAACCGGGCGAGCCTTTGAGTTTGAGGATAAGCGAATAACGTGTTTTTTCAACGTTGATAAAACTTGTGTTATACTTTCGTATTTTATTCAGGATCATCAAACCGCTTCGATAACGCTATCACTCGAAGCAGCGTATTTTACAATGCGGCTAATTGAAGATAAGCTCAGGGAGGCCACGCCATGAGGGTATACATCTCCGGCCCTATTACCGGCGTTCCGGATCACGCCAAGAAGTTCGCGGTGGCATTCGCGGCGCTGGCAAAAGCCGGGCACGATCCGGTAAATCCTGTCGATATCGAGCGGATGCTCAAGTACCTCATGGGCCGAGAACCGACATGGGAGGAATACATGCGGGAGGATATCAAGGCGCTGACAGATTGCGATGGCATTTACATGCTGGACGGTTGGGAAGAATCTAGAGGTGCACAATTTGAAGCCCATGTAGCCAAAAGGCTTGGAATAAAAAGAATCACGCTTGAAAGGAGCAACAATGGCAACAAAGAAAGTCTATGACCTATCGGTTAAAACCGGCACCTACGAAAGCAACGGGGAGACCAAGGGCCGGTATCAGAACATCGGCGTCATGCTGGAAAAGGACGACAGAGGCCGGTTTATAATCATGGAACCGTGGTTCAACCCGGCTGGCGTGCCGCATGAAGCGGGGAAAGGCGTCATGGTATCGATGTTCGAGCCGCGCCAAGATGACGGGCATAGTACGCCGAAAGCAGGCAAGCAAGGCCCGGCAGCGCAACCTGCGAGCGCCGACGGATTCGAGGACGAATGCCCGTTTTAGAATTGATTGACACGCACCGCTTGACGGGTATATAATCAACTTGTCAAGCGGCGGCAATCGCTAGACACTTGCGCCCGTGGGGGAGCATAATCAGAGAGCCGTTTACGATCCTAGGGGTGCCCTCCACCACCTCGAAGCCTTGCCGGGCGGGATCGTAGACGGCTCTTCTTATTGGAGATAACGCCATGAACAAAATGACAAATTACTGGGACAAAAGAATGACGGTATCGGAAGTCGCTTCAATACTTGGGGTAACTCCCGAAGCGATAAAGAAGCACGCCCGAGAATTGTTTCCCGAAATACTACAAAACGGACTAACCACATATTTGAACGAGGCCCAGGTTACTGAAATCAAAAGCATGATGATACCTACAACTCAAGTTGTAGCCGCCACCACAGACACAGAGATGCGCCAGAAAGCCGCCGAGGTTATGGCATGGCTGCTCCGCGACAACGAAGCGCTCAAGGCCAAGAACGCTGAGCTCGAACCGAAAGCCGCATTTTTTGACCAAGTGGCCGACAGCAAAACGGCACTACAAATGCGCGACGTTGCAGCCGCTTTGAACCTGCCCGGATGGGGCCGCAACAAGATTTTTTTATATCTTCGCAACAACGGAATACTTGACGAAAAAAATATACCGTATCGCGAGTTACAAGACCGTGGATACTTCCGCGTTGTTGAACGGACATGGACGGACGCCAAAGGGGACACGCACATAAGCCTTACAACCCTTGTCTACCAACGCGGTATTGATTATATCCGCAAGATGATAGATCGAGGCTGACCATATGCCCAGGATCAGGACTATAAAACCAGAGTTCCCACAGTCTGAAAGCATGGGCAATGTGACACGCGATGCGCGACTTTTATTCATCCAATTATGGACCCTCGCTGATGATTCGGGGAGGCTTCGCGGGGCTTCGCGAATGCTCGCGAGCCTTCTTTACCCCTACGACGACGACGCCCCAGAGCTTATTGACGAGTGGCTTGAAGAGCTTGACCGCGAAGAGTGTATTGTTCGATATAAGCACGAAACGCAGACTTACATACAAATATGTAATTGGTTCTCACATCAGAAAATAGACAAGCCGTCACAATCAAAAGTACCACCATTCGACGAATCCTCGCGAATCCTCGCGAATCCTCGCGAACGTTCGTCGGGGGATCAAGGACCTAAGGACCTAAGGACCAAGGATCAAGGAAGGGATCAAGGACCGAAGGATAACACTACCGCGCCTTTCGTCGCGGAGGTGCCGGAACCCTCCAAGGCTATTGTTGCCAAGCCGAAACAGAGCGCCCTGTACCACGCCATCCGCCAATGCTTTTTAGCCAAGACGCCGACATTTGCCAACTACGCAAAAGAGGCGCAGGCGATCAAAAGGATCGAGGCGTTCGCGGGACGGTATTCACCGGATGACAGGGAAGGCGCAACGCTTGCGCTCATTGAAAAATACTGGGAATTGGTGCAGTCTCAGGACAAGTTCTGGCACAAGCAGCCGTTCACGCCAGCAGGACTTTCCAGCCTCATGGACCGCGTAGCCCGTGAGCTTGAAATCAACCGGCCACAGACGCAAGCGGAATACGAGGAATCATACGCCGCTGCCAGGGAGGTGCCATTTTGACAATGCAAGACTTTATCACCCGCATCGAAAGCTACTACGGCGCAAAGTATCCGGCTGGCCAGCTGCCCTACGTCAAAACCTACCTTGCCGAAAAAACAGACAGGGCGCTTGATTTCATCTTTGCCGAAACGCTCAAGGCGTTTTCGTCGCAGTTCGGAAAATGCCCGGACATAGCGATATTCGACAGGTTGCGAAGCGGAACCCAGGACAGGCTTGAGCTTGAGCAGGATCTCGACCGTCCGGCGATAACAGATACCGCCGGGAATGAAATCGACATTACGGAAACAGTCGGCGAACTCGAAAAATGGCTTGAGGAAAAAGGCCGATGAAGTACCCGTGGGAACATGACGAAAAAGAAAAGCCGCTATCGGAAAACACGGACGAAGAGCTCGCTGCCGAGCGCGAAAGAATCAGGGAAAATAAAGAGCTTGATAAATCAGAGGAATGGGAGTAGTATAATGCAAGAGGTATGAACATGGCTAAGGCAGAAGGCAAGCATCCTGGCGGAAGGCCAACAAAGTATAAATCTGAATACTGCCTGACAGCCGAGTACATGGCCCGCGCCGGAATGACCGATGCGCAGATTGCCGGAAGGCTTGGCATATCCGAAGCCACGATAACTAATTGGAAAAAAGACTATCCAGAGTTTTTAGCGTCCCTAAAGGTTGGCAAAGAAGGCCCCGACGATCTTGTCGAAAAATCATTGTTTGAGCGGGCTACTGGCTACACATTTGATTCAGAAAAAATAGTTGTAGTTTCCATGGGGCAGGGCTTAGGTTCAGAGACAGAGCGCGTCCCGATAAAAGAGCATTGCCCGCCAGATGTCACCGCACAGATATTTTGGCTAAAGAATCGCAGGCCGGACAGGTGGAGAGACAAGCAAGAAATCCAAATAGACGGCGAAATATCAACCCCAGTGAAATTCGTCTTTGTTGACCCGCCCGATGCAGATACCCCGGAAGCTTGAACCGTTCTTTACCAGCCCGTTGACGCACAACATATTCCAGGGTGGACGCGGCGGAGGCAAGACACGCACCATCGCCAGCCTCATCGCCGAAATAATGAACGAAGCGCCGGTCAACATAATCTGCGGACGTGAGATCCAGAAGAGCCTGAAAGAATCCAGCTTCCTCGTACTCAAGCAAGAAATCTACCGGCTGGGCTACGGGAACCGCTTCAGCATCATCGAGAGCCAGGGCGTCATTGAATCGCACACCGGCGGCCGCGCGGTATTCATCGGCTTGCAGCAACACACGGTAGACTCAATCAAAAGCTATGAGAATTTCCATTGGGCGTGGATTGAAGAAGCCCAGAGCGTGTCAAAGCAATCCCTCGAAACGCTCATACCAACCTTGCGAACAGACGGATGGTTCAAGGCATGCGGCCACCGCTTCCCACTGCGCATGTTTTTATACACCCTCAACCCGTACACATGGGACGATCCGATCAACCTTGTTTTGCCGGAATCCCGCAATGATACCCGGCGGATAACGATAAACCATAACGACAATCCGTGGTTTCCAGCGGCACTTGAGCTTGAGCGGATCGAAGCCAAGGCCACCATGCAGCCCGAGGAATACTTGCGGATATGGGAGGGCATACCCTTCGACAACGCCGAAAACGCCGTCATAACCCGGCGGCAGGCGGCGGCGGCCATGGCCCGGAAAGTATCGACCGAGGGCGGGATTGTAGTTGGCGCGGACATTGCGCGATTCGGGACAGACGCGACGGTTTTCATAAAGCGCCAGGGTATGCAAGTGATCGCCGTCAAGAAGCTGACGAAAAAAGACACGCAAACCGTAGCCAGCGAGCTTGCCGCCTTTGCCGAAGGAGGCCGGATCATCATCGACGATACCGGCGTGGGCGGAGGCGTGACGGACCGGCTCCGCGTTTTGGGCGCGAACGTGGTCCCGGTAAACTTTGGAAGCCGCGCACGGGAAAAGAAAAAGTACCCTGATATCATCTCCGAGATGTGGTTCAACCTCGCAGGCATGATCGAACAAGTAGGTTTGCCGGACGATAACGATTTGCTCAACGAGCTTTCGAGCCGACATTACCGCTACACTGCCGACGAGCGCCGCGCCGTGGAATCTAAAGAGGACTACAAAAAACGCACTGGCAGGCATAGTCCGGACAGCGCAGACGCATTGATTCTTTGCTATTTTAACAATCCCGGCGTGACAATGGTATGATTGCCGCTTGACAAATTGGATTTTATTGGCAATAGTAAATCACTAAGGCGGGAAGGACTCGCCGGAGGTTGTCCATGATTTCAGGATATTGTGTCAAATGCGGCTTCCCCGCAGTCCACCGTTGCCAGAAATGCGACGCAAGGCTATGCAATAATTGCGTAGGCTCCCACGAGTGCGCCGCGCAAAAGCCAGAGCTTGAGCTATCCAACACGCAAAGCCAGAGCGAGACCGTCAAGGCCGCTATCCGCAAGCCGTACGCGCCGAGAGTAAAAAAATGAGTGAATTATTTGCAATAGTTTTAATTTTATTGGTACTCTCTGCTTTTACAGGGGGGACGTCAGCTAGTTGCGGAGGTTGTGGTAGCAACCCGCCACCACGAACACCAAAGCCGACCCACTTGCGACCGCCACCCACGAAACCACAGATAAATAAATAGCACGTTGACAATATCCCCGGCGTGCAATATGGTAGGATTTATTGGAACATTCGGAAGAACCGAATAGGAGCCACGTATGATACTTTCCGCCAATGTTTTAACCCTGCTATGCCGACAATACAGCCACGAGATAGCCAATAGCCTGTTTTACACCTCGCTCCAGTCATGGGCCGACATGCGCGGGCTTGACGGCACCGCCGGATTCTTTGGCAGGCAGGCCGACGACGAGCACAGGCACGCCGATATGGTACTTGCGTACATCCACGCCCGGAATGAGCAACTTGCCAACATGCCGCCGGTAGCGCCGATGGCCGCCGGGGATGACTTTATGAGCCAGTTTGACACGGCGCGGGAGATCGAGAGCCGGACAACCGCCGCGATATCAGCCATACATGCACAGGCCCTTGCAGAGTCCGACATGATGACATGCGCGTGGCTTGCACAGCCCGGCGGACTGATCCTCGAACAGCTTGAGGAAGAGAACACCATCCAGAGCATCATTGACCGGATCAATGCCCGGCGCGGGAACGTCCCACTTGACCCCGCCGACGTATCGCAGGCAGAAATGCCCGGCGAAGTCATCCACGATATCGATTGCTGGCTTAAAGGGCTTGCATGAGCATCTTTGCCAGGCTCGGGGGCAAGCAGCGCCAGACGCCGGATGATCGCGGCCAAGGCTTGCAGCGCACATGGAGCCAAGCCCCGCGCTCGGAGACAACCCGCCTACCTGCTCTTTATCATCAGTCGCCCCGACTCGACCCTGTGGAGCTGATAGCCTCGACCATAGCAGGCGCGCCGCTGGAATTATTCGACCGAGCCAAGTACCGCAAAGACCCGGACAACGCCGAGCATATCGAGAACCACCCGTTCTACGAGCTTATGGACAGCCCATCCGTAATGTTCCCCGAGCTGGATGGGTACGCGCTCAAGTACCTGACAGTCGTTTTGACCGAGTTGCTCGGGGAGTGCTTCTGGGTTAAAATCCGCGCCGGAACGAAAGTTGCGGAGCTTCTCCCGTTCCCGCCTGCGTGGTGCATCATGACGCCGACGCAATCAAACCCGCGCTTCATGTTCCAGCCGTTCGGGACCACCGCCGCGCGCACGATCAACGTGGAACCCGCCGACGTGGTATGGTTCAAACAGCCGGACTTGACTGATCCCTACGGGCGCGGGCGCGGACGTACGGAAGCCGTCGGAGGCGAACTTGACGCCGACGAAATGGCCGAGAAGTGGCAGCGGAACTATTATTACAATGACGCCACCCCGCCATTCTGGGCGAACATACCAGGAGCACAAACCGCCGAGCTTGAACGCATGCGCGATACATGGAGCCAGCGCTTGGGCGGCTGGCTCAACACCCGCAAGCCCGCTTTTACCAACGGCGAAAACGTCCAGATCACAAAGCTCGGCGAGAGCGCCAAGGAGATGGACTTCGTAGAGTCCCGCCGCTACCTGCGCGACGTGTTCCTCCAGCATTATTCAATCCCGCCGGAACTGTTCGGCATCCTCGAAAACTCGAACCGCTCGACCATTGACGCCGCGTATTATCTCTTTGCAAAGAACGTCATAGCCAAGCGCCTTGGATTCTACGAGCGGGCAATCACAAAGCAGCTTATCGAGTGCGATTACGACAATCGTTTGATTGCAAAGTTTGACTTTGAGATCCCGGAAGATGAAGTATTCAAACTCCAGAAAGTGAACGCCGGGCTAGCCGCCGGAGCCTTGACCCGCGCCGACTGGAAGCGCGCCATGGGCTACAAGGCAGAACCGGGCGACGACGTATACCTCGTGCCATACTCGATAATGGAAGTTCCCAAGGGTACGCCGTTTCAGGACGCCGCGCCGGAAGAAACCACAATAGACATAGCCGACGAGCCTACGGACGAAACGATACCGATACCAGAGAATGTAGCCGCCACGGCACTAAACGGCGCGCAGGTAGCTAGCCTTGTCCAGATCGCGCAAGCGGTGGCTGACGAGCTATTGCCTTATGAAACGGCGCTAGAGATAGTGCTATCTGCCTACCCCACGATAACCCGTGGAGAAGCCGAGCGGATGTTAAAGCCGCTAATCAATTTCGGGCCCAGCACGCCGGTAGAGCTGCCCGATGTTGGCCCGCCAGCTCCTACGAAATCAGCGAAAGCGCCGGATGCACGCAAGGCCGCGCACTGGAAAGCCTTTGACGCCCGCGCGAAATCCGGCGAAGGGATGTTCCGCTCCCGGACCCGCGCCTTTGCCGACATCCAAAGCGAACGCGTAAAAAAAGCATTGAAGGCGCACGCCCCGAAAGATTACAAAGCCGCGATAGACGAAGCCTTCGCCGGAGCCGATGACGCCTTGACCCGTGCCTACGCTCCTGCATGGATCGCCTCGATGACGGACGGCGCAGAGATCGGACGCGGATATTTGGGACAAAAGATATCGCCCAGCTTTGCCCTGTACAACCGCGCCTTTGACATCTGGGTAAAAAAGAACGGCCTCAAGAAGGCCAAAGAGATAAACGAGACAACGAACGAAAAGCTCTTGAAGGCCCTTGACGCTGAACTTGCCGAAGGCATCGCCGCCGGTGAATCGATACCGAACCTTGCCGCAAGGATGATAACCGCAACCGAAGGCGTCTATGAAAACATGTCCACGGCACGCGCGGAATTGATAAGTAAGACAGAGGCCATGGCGTCCGTGAATTTTGGCCAACAGGTCGTTTACCAAAGCGAAGGCATCGAGAAAAAGGAATGGCTTGCCACTTCGGACAGCGACACGCGCGAAGCACACGCGGCGCTTGATGGAACCGTCATAGGCATCGATGATAGTTTTGACGTTCCCGGCTATGATGACGTGCCGGGCGAAAAGATGATGTACCCCGGCGGCGGAGACGTGGCAGGCCAGAATTGCAACTGTCGCTGCACCCTGCTCCCAGTGATCGAAAGGTAGGATGCCATGGCAGATATCGAGCAGGCACCCGGCGAAATAAACATAACGAAGATCATACGCGGGGATGATTTCACGTTCACCGCCTCGTTTCTTGGCGATGCTACGGGCGATACGTTTTCGGCCAAAATCGACAACGGTAATCTTGCGGACGTGACTATCTCCGTCGGAAAGTCGTACTCAGGCGTAACATTAAAAACAACCTTGACGTTTACAATCACGGCGGCGCAATCTGCCACGCTCGAAATGTCCACGTTGCCATGGTACTGCACGCAAGTGTCAGGCGGGGCTACCCGAACATTATTTCAGGGGACCATCGGAGTGTATAGCCGATGATCATAGAAGTCGTCGAACCCGATGTAATTCAAGTAACCGCGCTATCGCCGACGGCCTTTGAAGTCACCATCACGCCGTCGCCTGTTATTCAGGTCGAGGCGACGACAACAGGGGCAACGGGCCTTTCAGCCTACGAAGTCTGGATCGCCGAAGGCCATACTGGGAGCGAGGACGATTTTTTAGCCTCGCTGGTCGGCGCTCCCGGAGCATCGCCGGTACTTACATGGGTAGCGGATCAAATTGCCATCGACGGAGAGGTTACGGGCCCGCATTTAACCGGGGAACCTGGAGATCCCGGAGACCCTGGTCCTGCTGGCGTTGGCGTTCCATCCGGCGGTACTGTCGGGCAAGTCTTGACCAAAACCGGATTGCCAGATTATGAAACCGCCTTCGCTGACGCCGCCATTCCTACCCCTACGCAAATCGGCCTTGGCAACGTAGACAACACATCCGACGCAAACAAGCCGGTCTCTATCGCAACGCAAACAATCCTCGACGCGCATGACCGCATGTTCGCGTACATGCAGTCGTCGGGCCTTTTATGGGGCGGAGCGCTTACGATAAACGGAGGCGATGCGACGACCTTCGACCTCGCGGCAGGTGCCGCTGTCGTCGTCGACAACTACACCGACCCCGAGGTTCCGGTCAAAACATTGTTGACATGGGCCGCGCAAGCTGGCTTGACCGATCCGTATCTCGCTACCGCAGACACTGTGTATGTCGGGATTCTTTCAACCGGCGTTTTATATTTTGTAGCCGATGATCCATTCACCAACGCCCAGCGCCGGACAGCCGCTTCTTTTGGCTGGCTCGACCACGTGGGCCGGACGGAAATTGAGTACACCGGGATGGAACCGGCGTTTATAAACTCCGTCGCTGCGCAACTTCAGGATTTTTTCTACGCGTTCGGAGCATTCAACCTTGAAGGGAACGAGTACACATACTCGGCGCTGCTTGCTATCAGGCGTACCGCCGGGTCGGCATTTTGCCCGAATCAGAATTACATCAACGCGCAGAATAATCCGCACGTACTGGCGACGAACGCAGAAGACCCCGCCGGGATATGGTACTTTTACCGAGACGTAACCGATTGGGTAAACGACACGCCATTGGGATCGGAAATCGACCCGGAGCATTACGACGACGGTTCCGGCACGCTCGCCGCTGTCCCCACTGGCAAGTGGCAGATACAACTAATATCCTATTACCCGCTTTGGGAAGCGAACGATATCCAGTACGGGCAAGCGATATACGATGATCTTGCATCCGCAGAATCCGCGCTACAGGATTCCGTCGAGATTGACCCATACAATTCCGTGGACGTATTCCGCGGCTGGTTGATGGTTCAGCAAGGATGTACGGACCTGTCAAATCCAGCGACGGCTAAATTCAAAAGCGCTGGCAAGCTCGGCATGTTCGACGTGCAATCCGGCGGAGGAACTGGCGGAGAGGTCAATACGGCGTCGAATGTCGGTACGGCAGGAGTCGGAATCTATGACGCCAAGTCTGGCGTAGACCTTCAATTCCGGAACGTCGGGCCCGGTTCGGCGCTTGTCACGGTGACGCTGGACGTGCCAACAAAGACGGTTGAGATAGACCTTGCAACGACTCCTGAAGCTTTGTCCAACAAATCGACCGACACCGCGCTAGGCTCGTCGGACACACTCTACCCGTCGCAGAAGGCTGTCAAGGATTATGTGGATTCCCACTCGGGCGGAATATCTGCAAGTATCGCAATCGCTTACGCGGCAGCCCTTGGAGGCGTCTGATGAACATCAAGATTGACAATTACACATTCGACAAGACAGCAAAGACAATCACATTCTCGGATTACACATCGATATCTTTGCCCCGCGTCGTCTTGATAACCAACGTCGAAGGCAACGCGATCATCTACAACTTCGCGGGCTCTGGCGTTGGCGGATCGGTATCGGGGAACGTGCTTACGCTCGACTATGACACGTCGTCGATGGCGAACACGGACAAGCTACAAATTATTTACGACGACAAGGACGCCTCGCTTCTTGTTCAGCTTCTCGAATCGATAAAGCTTTTGTTCCGCGTCACGGCAAACCCGCCGTGGGTAGATAAAAGCGCCAACCAGATGCGCGCGCAGGTGACGGGATCATTGACGACTGCCGGGACAGTATCGACCGTGACGACCGTTACCGGAATAACCAATCTCGGTGGGTATCCCGCACAGCAAGGGATCATCGATCAAAACCGTGCGGCATGGGCCGTGCTGACAAGAGGGAGGCTGGCATGAGCAACAACTTCAAGAAAATCATCGACCGCAATATGTGGGTGCAATCTTCACCAGCTCCCAACGCGCACGCGGCGGGTGCTTCGCTGGCTTGCGACTTGCGGAATGATATGTCCCGCAATCCATTTATTTACGATGTTGCAAGCGCGACGGTGCTGAACCGTTACAACGCGATAACAAAGGGCTGGAACTTTGTCGTGTCTCCCGCGCTGGCTGGCACATTCGGAGCCGGGGCGGCTTCGATCTTCGCCCCGTCGTGCGGACTGATGGGCAATATCGGGGCCGCATGTACGACGACAAAAATAATCACGACAACCACGATCACGGCGGTAGGCGTCAACATGCTCGCCAATCGTGGCGGCTCTGGTGATTACGGATTCAAGGTCCGCATCAAAGGAAACTCCGCTGGAAGCTCGGGGAAGATTGAAGAGCGGTGGATTGTCGGCAACACAGGTGGAACCACTCCGACGCTTTGGCTTGATACCGCGCTGACCTTCACCCCCGCAAGCGGCGACACCTACGAGATAATTGCCGGGCGCTTGTTTATGCTCGGCGCTGGAGTTACCGCAGCGGGAACATGGCGATCATTCGAGTTGGCCGCCAATCTCCTTGCGTCTCTGTCAACGACGAACTTACCCGCAACCGTGGCGACGGACTCGTCCCTATGTGCGCTCGACGAGCAATACGTCCCATACGATCACAAGCCGGGAGAAGGCTTTGTCATCGGGGCGGGAACATACGATGCAAGCAATCTAAAATATTGTTTGATAGCAACCGCAAGCGCGGCGGGAACGTTGACCGGACAAGCAGCGGCCGGGGATTATGCCGTAGTTGCGAACGAGTACCGAAACTTCCAGATCCGCATTGTCGAAGATACCGCGATCCCGACAGCCGTAGGTCAACGCAGGCAGATAGCCAGTCACACCGCCGGGGCGTCGCCAGTCTACACGCTCGGCGCGGCATGGGCGGTCACTCCGAGCGCAACGGCGAAGTTTGTCATCGAATATCCAAACCTTATCTTGGGCCGATCTTCCGCTACGACCTCGGTTTATACGTACAACTATTCCGGAGCGTCGCTGACCAACGGGACCGGAACGATCGCCGCAGATGCTTGGAGCGTGACGTACTTTGGCGTAGCCGGAGCCGCGAACGCCGCCGGCGGAATGTGGTTCCCCTCTTTCGGCATGGAGCCGGACGTCGGTAAAAATGCGCGGCATTCATTCTGTTTCTTTTTCAGGGGAGCCTCGGCCACGGTTGACCTGCTGGACATAGCGGGCGGCACCGCTGGCGCGTGGACATCGGGAGTCGTGATAGACGGCGCGGTATCGGTAACGACGGGATCGTGCGGAAAGATAGCGCCGGCCGATCAGGAAGGGAAATTCGGCTACATAAACGGATACACCGCGTCGTTGGTCAATCAGCTATTCCGGTTCGACGTCAAGAACCGCGTGCTCACCCCGTTCACGCCGACCGACTGGATACAGGCAGGTACGGCGGCGGCAGGTGAGCGCGTCGCGGTAATCTGCGCAGTGGACGGGACGGACAAATACTCCGTGATCTGTTTGCTCTCACACTTGAGTACCATTTTCCACGAATGCGTCGTGTTGGAATAATAACTTGCACATTATGTAAAATAGCGATATAGTCCAAAGTATCACCGTCGTGAGACAGGAGATATTCTACATGGCCGCTACTGTCAAAAGCATAAACCTCTCGATGAAATCCGCTCCGGTTCAAGGTCGGATCATTCGATTCATAGGCTCCGACGAATCAATCGACCGCGACGGCGACACCATATCAATAGACGGATGGGACGTGGGGAACTACATGAAAAACCCCGTCGTCCTATTCGGACATGACCCGAACTCCCTACCCGTTGCTACCACGATCAGCCTGACAGCCGACAAGCGCACCCGCCAGCTTCTGTTTGATATCAAGTTCCCGACCATCGAAGAGCTGGCGACAAACCCCAAAACCCCGAGCGAGCACGCACTCAAGGTTGACGCGATCTACAACATGGCCAAAGCCGGAATCCTCAACACCGTTTCCGTCGGATTCAGAGGCATCGACTACGACCAGACGGCGACAGGCCGCGCGTACAAGCGGCAGGAGCTTATGGAGATATCAATCGTCCCGATACCCGCGAACCCGAACGCCGTTGCCATCCTCCGCGCTGCCGGGGCATCCGATCTTGTAATCAAAGGAGTAACTACCATGCCGGAAGCTGTAACCAAAGGAAACCGGAAGCTGTCCAAGGAATCCCTCGCGTACTTGAAGGAGCGCGTCGACGCACTGGACAAGGCGTGCACCGACCTCAAAACATTTATTGCAGAAGATCCCGAAGAGGGAGAGCCGGACGAAAAAGCAGGCGCGCCGGTAGTCGGCGAGGAAGTCGGCACCGACGTTGACAAGCCACAGCCGGAAAAAATGTACGTTATCGATATCGTCGAGAAGGACTCGGCGGCGTCGAGCGAGAAATAAGGAGCAACACCATGGCACAGATGACCAAGGAAGAACTGGACGCGCTCATAGACAGCCGAGTCCAGGAAGGAATCAAGGCGAAATCCGCCGAGATTGAAACCACGCAGAAGAACAACCTCCGCGCCGAAATGCAGGAGGCGTACGAGGCCGCGCACCAGGAGACCGAGCGCAAGGGCTACAAAGAGGAAGCCCCGATAATCAAAGTCGCCAAGCTCGTCAACCTCTACGGCCAGAGCTTCGGCGACCACGAGCGGATGAAAGCCCTCGCCGAAAAGATGTACGGCGATGACAAGGAGATCAAAGGCTACGTCGCCAAGGCCCTCGAAGCTGGCGTACCGTCTGCCGGTGGATTCGGTATCCCGCAGGTACTTTCCGCCCGCGTGATCGAAGCGCTTTACGCTCAGTCGCTCCTTGAAAAGATGAGCGTGGCGAAACTGCCAATGCCCAACGGCAACCTCCGCATGGCCCGCATGGACACCAGCTCGACAGTCGGATGGGTAGGCGAACTTCCAGCCGCCGCGCCGACTCAGCCCGTATTCGGCGACGTGAACCTCGCGGCCAAGAAACTCTTCGCCATAAGCGAGATTTCAAACAGCCTTATACGGTACAACTCCATTGGAATCGAAGGCTGGCTTGCGCGTGACCTACAGAAGAAGTTCCGCCTTGCGCTGGACTATGCCGCGTTCTACGGATCCGGCACCAGCTACACCCCGGCGGGCCTTGCCAATCTCGGCATCCAGACTTCCGGCAGCTCGTCCACCGCGATGACCCAGCTTATTCCCGACGAGATGATCGCGCTCCTGAAAGCCGCGAACGTCTCGATGACCAACGTCCATTGGGCCATGTCGCCCCAGATGGAAGCGTGGATAAAGAATCTCAAGACCACAACCGGCGCGTGGATATTCCGGCAAGAGATGATCGAGCAGGGCAAATTGTGCGGCTACCCGTACCACGTGTCCACCCAGATCAGTTATACCGATACCACCACGGACTACGGCGATATCTTCATCGGGGATTTCGACGAGTTCCTTTGGGGAGCCGGGCTTGACATGGAACTGCGCATGTCCCAGGACGCCGCTTTCGTTTCCGGCGGCACGACCTATTCCAGCTTCCAGCGTGACAGCGCGCTGGTTCGCGTGGTAGGCGAGCACGACTTCAATGTCATGCACCCCGTGTCATTCGTCAAGGGCATTTATTCCGTCGCGTAAACAAGTAGCTACGGGCCGGGTGTACTAAAATGCCCGGCCTATCAAAAGGAGAGTAGCACCAATGAGCATTCCGAACACATTTCCCCAGCGTACTACCACGCTCGCACTTACCACCCCTGTGGCCAATACCGGCGCGGCTGTCAACAGCTCCATTGTTGATCGTCTTGGCTATCAGTCCGCAAAACTGATCGTCAACTACGCGGTAGTGACCGGCTCGCCGTCCGCCGCCGTCGCTGCGCTGGAAGTCTTTTCCAACAGCGCGTCAAGCACCTCCAGCCCGACGCCCGTCTCGCTTGTCGCGCTCGAAACGGCGCTTGACATCATGACCGCCGGAATCAAGGAGTACGACATCGACCTGAGCAACGCCAAGCGGTACATTTTTACCACATGGGACGCCACTTATACCGGCGGCTCAACCCCCGGAAACATCATCAGTGCGGTAATCGTGCTCGGTGACAAAAACGTACAGCCCGCCAATTCCGGCAGCGTGTACGGTAGGTAAGCAATAATGGCAATCGTTGACGGGCTTACAACCCTCGCCGCCGTGAAGCTTGAAGCGGGAATCTCGGACACCACGCAGGATGCGCTACTCGAAGCCTTGATAAACTCATGCTCCGCAGCGATCAGAATATACCTGGACCGAGAAATCACCAGGACAGCCCACGTCGATGAATTGTATTCCGTCAACGCTTGCCAGTTGCTTTACCTCCGCCAGTACCCGATTCAATCAGTATCGGCGATCACACTGGGCGGGCGCTCCCTTGTTGCTTCCCAGGATTATTGGCTCGGGGCTGATGACGCGGCATCCGGGCGTCTGTACAATCCCGGCGGATGGGTAGGCAACTACTACACACGCGGGACGTTCCCGGACATCTACGCAGGCGCGCGGGATATCAAAATATCCTACATTGCCGGATGGTACTTGCCAGCCGACCCGCTCTATGTAGCTGGCGCAGCCGCATCGTTGCCCATGGCGCTTGTGTACGCCTGCAACCGTTCAGTCGTTTCACGGTTACGGACAATCCAGAATCAGGCCGACGGCTTGAAACAATATTCAGAAGGCGGAATATCAACCACGTGGTTCGGCCCTGAATCATACGGCGCTGGCGGAGGCGGATTCGACGCCGTAGCCGTTTCCATGCTCAACCCGTACAAGAGGCGTGACATCGTATGATAAAAAGCCACAGTGTCGCCATTCAGAGCCGCGCGACCGTTACCGGCACGGAAGGCGAACAGACCTACACCTACACCGCGCTGAAATCGATCAAGGCAGGCGTTCAGGCGAATTCCCTTTCGCCCGTCGAGCTTGCCGCATGGGGCATTACTGACCTTGTGGCTGATTCCATGATAATGTTTTACGACAACGACGCTACCATCGTGCGCCTCATGCGCGCGGTGGTGGACGGAGTAACCTACGAAATCAGGGCCACGAACAAATGGCCGACCCATAGCGAGGCGATCTTGACGCCGGTGCAGGGCATATAATGACCGCCGGTGTAAAGGCCGACGTTGCCAGCGCGGTCGAGGCGTTCAGGAAATACAATGTTCGCGTCACAAATAATGTTGAAGCGACAGTCAAGGAATACGCTTTAATAGTTGAACGCGCCGCCAAGATATCATTCAAAGGTCGCAATGATGAATCAGTCTACAATGAGCCTCCGCGCGTTGACACCGGGCGGCTGCGGGCAAGCATAACGCACCGATCGGCAAGAGACGGCAACGGGGTATATTTTGCAGAAATTGGTACAAACGTCGAATATGCCAGCGACGTTGAACACGGCACCTCGGAAACAATGCCGCATCCATTTTTAGGATACGCCCTCGGCATGTATGAAAAAGAAATAGAGCGCGAACTAGGCAAGGCAATCAAAGAGGCCGAAAATGCTTGACACGAAAGTCTACGTTTACAACGCACTAAAAAACGACGCGCCGCTTGTGGCCGCGCTTGGATCATCGACGCGCATCCAGTACATGTACCCTAATGATTTCAACACGCTTCCGATTGTCACCTATCAAGAAACGAACAACCGCAACGAAACATTCTACGACGACGCGCCGGTAGCTGATGAGTCGACCATCGAGATTCACGTCTGGACGAACGTCTCAACCTCGGCCATTTCAAAACTGGTTGACACGGTAATGACCGGCATCCTGTACGCCCGCGACTATGCCGCCGACGTGCCCGACCCGGACGCGAAGATATTCCACAAGGTTCTAAGGTATCGCCGGTCAATCACGGCCGACGACCTCGATTCGATATAAGGAGGCCATACCATGGCACTGGCACAGAGACCTAGAATAGGCTTGAAGGACGTGGTATACGCAGTCCTTGACGAAGCCTCGGACGTTGTAGGCGGCACCCCGACATACGGCACGGTATACCCGCTGGCAAACTCGCTCGACTTGTCATTCGATCCCGGCAGCTCGTCCGCTTCGCTTTTCGCCGATGACGGCCTTGCGTTCGCTGCCGAAACCGTCGGCGAGATGAAGATCACGCTTGGCAATGCAGACATCCTGCCAGAGGACATGGCGCGGATACTTGGCCACGCCTACGCGCTCGGGCAGATCGTAGACAACAGCCTCGACCAAAGCCCCTACATAGCCATTGGCGCAAAGATGCTTAGGAGCGGCAAGGACTCGACCAGCCTCGTATACGATTACGTCTGGATGTACAAGTGCAAGCTTCAAAAGCCGAAGTTCGACGCCAAGACGAAAGGCGCAAGCATCGAGTATCAGACTCCGATGCTTGAAGGGCTTGTCTGCCAGCTCACCAGCTCCGGCAACTTCCGCCTGCGCATGCGCACCGATGACACGAACGCTGTTGCCGGAACCCTGACCAGCTTCTTTACGACCGTGGTACTTCCGTCCGCCAGCTTGACCGCCGTCACGGTAGGCACGATCACCGGATCAGCTTCGGCGCACACCATCACGATTCCGTTCGCAAAGTCCGGCGAGACGTTCACCATGGCGATTCCGAACGTCAAGGATATTACGGTATCGGTTGTTTCGACCGGCGTACTTGTAGCCGGTACGAACGTGATAACCGCATCCGTTGCCGGAACAGCTCCGACCCTGATTATTACAAACGCGAATATCGCCGGAGTTGCGTACCTCGTATCCGTGACCTCGGACGTGAAAGACACCAACGGCGTATCGATCACGCCCAAGAGCCAGCTGGTAACGCCTGCTTAATCTGACCCCTTTGGATGCCTAGCCGGGGAGGCGATACCCCGGCAACTTTAGAACCATCTATCCAAGGGGGATACCATGGCGGCAAGCACGATCATGAAACCGAAAGGCGTCAAGGTAAAAATATGCGGAAAGGAATATAATCTCCGCTTTACGATGGCGAGCCTCGCATGGCTTGCGTCAAGGCATGGCAATGTGAACAACGTCATAGCCGCGTTTACAACCATGACGGACGGCACCATGAGCGCTGGCGACCTTCACGCGCTGGCCGACCTCGTGACCGCATCAATGCAGTACACTGATAAAGAAATCACGCCGGAATATGTAGAGGACAATCTCGACATATCCGAAATCATAGAGATCATGCCCGAATTGATCGAAGCATTTACAAGCGCCATGGGAACGGGGAATAAAAAGAAAAAGGCAGACCCTCCGAAGGCGTAGCCGATGACTGGCCATGGGAATATCTGTACACCGTGGCCCGCTCGTACCTACGCCTGACCGACGACGAGTTCTGGAACATGGCACCAAAGTGCCTTATGGCGATGATTGAAGAATGGCGCGGAATTGAAGATTACAGGGCGCAACTTGCCGCGTACCTGAATCAAGGCGGGCAACTACCGGGAAAGGATGAAGAGGATGAGGAATACTTCGAGATTCACCCGGACGCATTTTAAGGGATACCATGGCCACGATTAGCGAACTGGTTGTAAAGATTATCGCCGATACCGCCGGGCTTGATTCGGGGATAAACAAGGCGACAACCTCAATCAAAGGCGTCGGGGAAACGTCGGACAAAGCCGGGGATAAAGTAGGCGGCCTGACAAACCAATTTGCGGCCATAAAAAATACCCTTGTTGCCGCTGGCGTCATCACTGCCGTTGCCGCCCTTGGCAAGGCTATCTATGATTCGATTCAGACTTACGGAACTGGCGAGCTTGCGCTCAAGCGGCTAAATGCCGTCGCCACGATGAACGGATTGTCAGACGGAGAAGAGCGCGTATCGGCGCTTGCCAACGAACTGCAAAACCTTATCGGCGTTGACGGAGATCTCGTCGTGCAGCTTGGCGCTGAATTGCTTGCCCAAGGAAAGAGCGTAGACCAGACCGAAAAACTGATCAGAGCCGCACAAGATCTTTCATCAGTTACCGGCTCAGACCTGTCAACAGCCGTGCGCCAGCTCACCACTACTTACTCAGGCATGGCCGGCCAGCTCGGGAAAACAACGCCGGAACTGAAAGACCTGACCGAAGAGCAATTAAAAAGCGGCGCGGCGATTGACATCATAGCCGAAAAATACAAGGGCATGACAGCGCAGATTGCCGACGGCGTAATCCCGACAACCAACAGGCTGAAAGAAGCCAATAGCGATCTCAAGGAAACATTCGGGAAGGCATTCACTCCGCTATATATCGAGCTTGCCAACGGGCTGGCGGCCGCCATGCGTGCCATACTTGCCCCGCTTGACTACATGGCCACGCATTCATTCGACCGGATGTTTCAGGAGATTGCGGAGTCTCTATTCAATTTCAAAGGCGAGGCCACCCTCGCCGAAGAAGCGCAACAAGCCCTAAAAGACGCAACCATCGAAAGCAACCGCGCCGCGATCAGTTATCAAACCGGTGTCAAGAACCTGAAAAGAGAACTTGACACTCTTACCACTTCGACCGACAAACTCACCGACGCCGAGCTTGAAAACGCGCGGTCATATTTATTTGCTCAGATGAAAAAATCATCCAGCATGGATGCTCTCACTCAGGCGCAAAAAAAGCTTGACGTGTTCGATGCCGAAATAAAAGCGCGGGAAAAAGATAGACGCGATAAGGCGCTTACAGACCAAAAAGCCCGTGACGCCGAAGCGCTGAAAGACGCTCAGAAAAACGCCGCCGATATTGCCAAGGCACAGCAGGATAAAGAAAAAGAAACCGTCAACTACATGATCGCCGCCGAAGATAAAATATCGCAGGCCAAAGCCGACGCGGTAGGTGATGCAATCATTCTCTCGGCGAAAGAAAAAGAGCAGCGCATAGCCGACGCTGATGAGATGTCCAGAAAAATGCAGGCGGCTTTTCAGACCGCCATACTTGCTACCCGTGATTCATTCATCGCGCTTGGGGAAGCCCTTGTCACAGGCGAGGACGCATGGACGGCGTTTTCAAAAGTGGCGATTCAGTCAATTGCCGGAATTGTCAGGGCGCTCGGCGATGAACTCGCGGCAAAGGCCGCCGTTGCTACGGTCGAGGCATTCGCGGCGCTTGCCGGAATCGTTACCGCTCCGCTTGCTCCTGGATTATTCGCAAAAGCCGGGATACTGTCGGCAGGAGCTGGCGCGGCATGGATCGCATCGGGAGCATTAAGCGGCTACGCGAATTCATTTGCCCGTGGTACAGATTTCGCCCCTGGTGGAATATCGCAAGTAAACGAGGAAGGCCCGGAGATGATAAACCTCCCGCGCGGTTCCAGCGTAACTCCCGCGACCCGTACCCCGGCGGGCGGAACAAGCGGGAACACCTTCAACATCTATTCCCCCGTAGCCGTAACCCCTTCCGTTGCGGCGCAAGAATACACTAGGATGGTTCGCAATCTGGCTTTCGAGGGAGTCCTATGAGCCGCAAACTTGTCTACCTGAACGGTCAGAATGAAAGCCTGACCTTTGAAACCGCGCCGTACCTCATCGTAAAGATTGAAGGGCTCGGAATACCAAACGTTGACCGCAAGGAACAGAAAGCGCCATATCAGGACGGTACTACTTATATTGATTCGCTCTTGCAGAATCGTGACATCGTAGTTGAACTGGCAATTACAAAGCCGAACGACTTTACAGACATCGCCTTGTATCGCCGGGAATTGTCACAGCGCCTCACCCCGAAATACGGACTTGGCGATTTGAACTACACCGACGAGGACGGCAACGAATACACCATCCGCGCCGTAGTATCCTCAATGGTATTCCCGAACAAAGATTACCGCGACCCCTACATGCGCGCGATGGTTACGTTCACGGCTTGCGATCCGTATTGGCGGAGCGTTACGGATACGACGATTAGTTTGCCGACGCCAGTGACGGGAAGCGAAGAAATAGCCAATGCGGCGTATTCTAATACGCCAAGAATGATACGTTTATCTAATGGGAACTTATACGCTGTATACATCAGAGCAGGAGACGGCTTCGCTGTATCAAGAACATTCACTACTTCTTGGGGCGCAGAGACTGAGATTAGTGATCAACGAGCATGGACGCCAAACATTATTCAGCTCGCGAATGGGGACTTGTTAATCACGTATTGCAGAAACTCCGACAATTATTTAGTCTCAAGAACATTCACGACAGCGTGGAGCGCCGAGACCGTTATAAACGCGACGGCTACGAGCGGTATAGCGAGCATGCTAGAACTCGCGGACGGAAACGTAATAATCGCTTATCGCGACGCGTCTCTCGGATATCTCGTATCAAGAACATTCACTACTTCTTGGGGAGCAGAAGTAACAATCAATTCAGTTTCAACTTATGAGTCGTCAATGATTCAACGAACTAATGGCAACTTGGTAATAATCTACAGGCGTTCGGCGGATTCGTATCTAGGCGTTAGGATATATGAAAATAACGCATGGAGCTCAGAGGTGATAGCGAACGGAGAAGCTTCAAACGGCCCTAGTTTGATAGAAAGGTCCGACGGGACGCTGTTTGTAGCCTATCAACAATATCCTTCTCTAGGCTATACGCACTCCATGGTATACACCACTGAATGGTCTTCCCCGAGCGTTATAAACGAAAGCAATACGCAATATCTTTCTGTAATAGAGCTTCCGTCAGGAAGTTTAATAATCGCATATCAGCGATCAGGCGATTCATACTTAGTGTATAAAACAAGAAGCATAACCCCCGTCCTTGCTAACAACACCGGCGACGTACCCGCGCCTATCCTTGTCACATTCCAAGGCCCGAGCACAAACCCGCGCATCATAAACCAAGACACGCTGGAATATATCCGACTGAATACCACGCTTGCGGCCTCCGATAGCTTCGAGGTCGATACGAGCTTTGGAAACAAGACGGTAATTCTTACGCAGGGCGGAATCGTCAAGAACGGCATCGCGTACCTCGATATCGGCTCGACATTCTTCCAGCTTGAACGCGGAAGCAATACGGTTTATTATGAGGATGACGCGGTACTATCAACCGCAACCGCGAGCCTTGAGTTTACCGAAAGGTATTCGGGATTATGAACAATCCTATCCGCATATTTGACAGTAGCCTGAACCTCGTTACGGAACTCGACGATTACGCCAGCGCCTATTTCAATCGTTCGTGGTCAGGCTGCGGGGACTTCTCTATTCAGACGAATTACAATACCGTCCACGCCCCCGACCTCGTGCGCGGGCGCATTGTCATGTTTGACAAGAATGTCAAGAAATGCGGGATCATCACGAACGTCAAAAAGGCAATCGGAGAATCCGGCAAGGGCTCTATGATTGTTACTGCCTCCGGAATCGAACTCAAGGGCATTCTTAGCTGGCGCATCGTGCCGCCAACATCCGGGAGCGAATACTACACGATCAACAATTCCGCCGAGACCGTTATGAAAACACTTGTCAGTCAAAACGGCGGGCCGACCGACGCCGACGCCGACCGCATATTCCCGCTTCTTGAAATCGACACGGACGCAGACCTTGGCGCTACATATTTACTCAAGACGCGCTATACCTCGACCGTGCTGGCGGAATGTACCGCTTGCTCGCTTGCCACCGAAACCGGATTTTATATCTACCTCGACCTGTCAAATAAAAAGTACCGCTTCCAGACGGCGCAAGGCGTCGACCGTTCGGCCTCGCAATCTGTAAACCCGCGCGCAATATTCTCCACCGACTACGACACACTCAAGAGCGCGGACATCGACGACAACGACTCCAATTATCGTAACTACGCGTTCGTCGGAGGTCAGGGCGAAGGCGTAGAGCGCATCGTCCGGGAAGTATTCACAGGCGCAACCGAGCCTACCGGCCTTGACCGGCGGGAGATGTTCGTTGACGCGCGCGATGTACCCGCGCTTGCCGACCTCGATACTAGAGGCGGACAGAAACTGGAAGAACTGGCCACGATCATCACGGTAGACGGTTCCCCGCTTGCGTACAGCCCGCTTGTTTACGGAACGGACTATGACCTCGGCGACATTGCCACGCTGGAAGCCTATGACAATACCACGGACGTACGAATCACCAGCGTCAAAGAATCATGGGCACCGCTATCGTACAATATCGACATGACCTTTGACAGGCTTCCTCAGACCTTGCAGACGCAAGTCCAGAGCGCGGTATCATCGATCAAGAATAGCGTGGCCTCGGTCGGCGTTCAGGTTCCGGTTCCCGTTGCGGCTACGACCTATACAGTTACGGACGCGGCGCGGGATGTAATGATTTCAATTACCTCCGCCGTGACCGTGACAATATCGGAAGGGCTTCCAATTGGAACCGAAACGCGGATATTGCGGACGGTTGACAGTACGAACGCGGTCACGGTAGCGCGGTCAGGTAGCGAGACAATCAACGGCGCGGTTTCTCTTGCGTTTACCCTCGGGATATCAGAGATAACGTTCAAGAAAGTTTCGGCTACGAATTGGGAGCTTGTTGTCGGCGCGGGGATCGTGGAGATTGACGGCAACACAGGCTTGCTAGGCGATGGGAATGTGGTGCCGTTTTATGAGGCGGGGACATGGACGCCTACGTATAAATCAACGTCTGGAGCGCTGGGAGCTATCACGTATAACGCCCTAACTTTCGGAAAGTACGTGCAAATCGGTAATCTGGTGCATGTATGGGGCTATATAATAACCGATGCCCTTGCGGTAGGCACGGCATCTGGTGTAGTTAGAATTGCCGGGCTTCCATTCGTCGCCGAATCAACATACGGTGGCGGCAGCGTGTCGTACTCTGCCGCATTTGCTGCGAACAATCCGTGCTCTTGCTTTGTAGTGCTGTCAACTTCGGAAATATCACTGGGCTATAGGGCGACTGCGAATGGCATAACTTCGCATTTGCCTGTAGCAGCGTTGGCTACAGGCGTAAATTCAAACATTCTTATATTCTCTGCCATTTACAGTGTATAGGAGCACGCACATGGACACACTTTTGATCGCGGCATTGACCGCACTGGCAACTTTGATAGTGGCGAGCCTCTACGGTCTGGTATCGACCGCGATCCGCAAGCGGGTACAGATACGCTCTCCCGAGGCTCGGTCCATTGAGCAGATAGCCCCGGCGGTCAACGCGCTGCTGGAAGCCAATGGCCCTATGATGGGCGGGATCATCGCGATCCTCGAAGCGCAGAAGGGTATCTGCAACGGCAACGTTGACGCGGCGCTCGACGCCAACCGTGCCGCAAAGAAAGAGTTTGACAGATACCTGTACTCGCAAGCGCGTATAGACGGGCGGATGATTTGAGAGCAACCCAAAAAGACTTTGAGCGGATCGGCGCGACAGGGTGCTATTTCCTGTCCATCGTCTATATCGCTGAAGAAATCAAAGCGGGATCAATCGATATCTATCAGGCGTACCTGCAAGCGATCAAAGACAAGATCATGGGCGAGAATTGTTTTGTAACCGATCCGGCGGCGTTGCTAAGGATGCTGACCGGCGTCAAGTGGTCGATTGCCAAAGAGGGCGCAGACTATCAAAAGTCGCTCGGTGAAAAAGTGATACTAAGATTCGAGCGCGACTCGAAGCCGTTGCCGTTTGGCCACTTTGTCGTAGAAGGCGATCATAATAAAGTCGAGTACGATCCATACGGCGAGAGCTTGACGGTTCGTTCCGGGAAGATCGTATCGAAGCGCGTATTCAGGAGGGCATGATGGGCAAGTTCATCAAGGCGATTTTCAGCGACGGCGAATGGGACGGCGATGCGACAAAGTTTGTCGGGTTCATCATTGTCGGATGCGGGCTCGGCGGATTCTTCGCCTCCGTCCAGGGATTCGAGTTCGTCATCGCATTCGGTGCCGGGCTTATCGCAACCGGCAAATTCTCGAAGCAGGGCTGACCGTGTGCAACCACGACGACTCATCGCACTGGTGGCTATTGTTCTTGTTTGCCTTGCTGGTATTGTTTTCGGTGCGTACCGTCTCGGGGCAAGAGCCGAGCGCATTATTGCCGACACCGAGCTTGCAGTCGCAAGAGCCGATTCCGAGCAGCGGATTGCAGGACTCGAACACAGCCTGGCAGTTATTGATGCAGGACTGGTACGGGTTCATGCCGATCTGGGAAACCTTGACCGAAGCATCGCGGGAGTTGGGGATTGGTATAAGCGAGTTACCCGCCGCCTTGAAGAGTACGCGAGAATCGCTGGTCTTGTTGTCGGCATCGTACCAAGCGGATATAGTCGTCCGCCTCAGGGCCGAACAATCCCGTAATGCGTGGCGCACGGGGGCGCTCGTCTCCGGCGGCCTTGCCTTGATACTTGGCGGTATAGTCGCTGTCGGGATAATATTTTAACCCTAGCCCCTGCCAGCATCATGCCAGTCAACACGACGCCGGGGCCGCCGGTTCAAATCCGGCAAGGGGCAAAGCCAAGTATTCCTTGAACTCCCGTATTCCTTCAACCATCCGCGCCCCTGGTATTTTCTCATACCGATATTTTCCATCGGCTCGAAGGTACAAAACCGCCAGCGCGTCCGGGTTGACCGGATCAGCCTGAACCACGCCGTCAATGACAGGCCGCGCCATGGCATAAGCCGCCAGCTGGACCGCGTGCCATTTTGCCCGAGCGCCGGTTTTGATATCGATCAAAACAGTCTTTCCGCCAATGTCGGCGAGGATATCATAGGTGCCAGCATACGCCTTGCCGTTGATTTTGTGGTACACCCGGCACTCCGTGAACAGGGTGAACACGCCGTAATCGCTCATCCAGGATGCGAAGGAATTGACGTACTCGTAAGCTGCAAGCGGATTCCCGCGATTGTCAACGCGCACTCCGTCAGCGTACCGTTCTGCCAGCTCGTGGACGGCGCTTCCTTTGTCCCGTGCCTCGGCGGTGTACCATCGATCGTCAATAATCCCGGCGGCCTTGATTATCTGAGTAACAGACGGAATTGGTGTCCCGTCATCCTCGGTGTATTCATGGCCTGCCGGGTTGAAGATCACAATCGCCTTACCTGAATCGGCGTGTTCGTCACCTTGACGCCAGGGATGGACTCGGTGCCCTTGGACATTCTTGCCCATGACCCGAGATATGATTCATTCGCCTGAATCGCATTCAATGGCGCTTTGCCGGCGGCCACTGCCTTGACAAGGTCTGAAAGACAAATAACCTCAGCGCCCCATTCGTCTCTGTATGAGGTTCCCTCAGCCTTGTACGGTGCTGCAACTTGCACCTTTGCGATGACCACGGGAGCTTCAAGGATAGCCATAGCCGCGTTTTCCATACCCTCGGCCTGTAACGCCTCGGCTGCGGCTATCTGCGCATCCTCAGCGGCCTTCCTTGCGATTGCGTCAGCTTTCCGTTGCTCCTCGGCGGCGCGGGTTTCCTCTGCTTTTACCCATGCCGCTTGTTTTTTACCAGTAGATTTAATGGTATAATCACAAGCGTCGTCTATTACCTTGCGGCGAGCGCAAGAAGCTTTCCAAGCCTCAGTTATTGGATTGTGGACCGGATCATCATAAAGATGAAAATTCTTTCTCACCTCGTAAGCCCGCTTGTTTAGAACATTGGCCGCATCGTAACTTGATTGATCCACCACTTCCAGACTGTCAATCTTTGACCGGATCGACAGCGCCAACTCCTCGGAATCTTCCTCATCGCGTACTACTACGATATCCATTATTTGTCCCTCTCCGCCAGCATAGCGTTAGCCATGGCGTATGCGTCTTTTACTATGTCGCATAAAGGATGTTTTTCAATCCGTATCCGGTTGCTTAGTCCAGATAGCGCTTGCCCTGCAAACCAATCGCGGAGGGTCATACCTTCAAAATGGCACAGATTGTTAATCGAGTTTTCTTCATCCGTCGGAAACGCCGGGTCGCTGTTATCTTTCATATGTACTCCTTGCCATTATATTACAATACATATTGATATATTGCAATAGTAAAAAGGGGCCGAGGCCCCTGTTTTTATTTATCGCAAGCCGCCTTTACCTTGGCCAGCAGTGCCCCCAGAATAACGACATCATCCGGCGTCTCCTTGAGCGCCTTGTCAATCGCCTTCTTGATCTTTTCCGCCGTCTCGTCGCTGTCCCCGTAGTCGATCAAGGCCAGCTTGACATTCGCCAGCTTCGGCGCTTCGGTATCGGCTACCGGCACGGCATCGGCGGCCAGCTTGACGACATCCTCAGGCTCTCGCGGTTCTCCGGTTATCTGGTCAGGCGCGTCGGCGTAGTCAATGGCGGGATCGGCGTCCATGCTTTCGATGACGGCTTGATCGGTTTTAAGCGCCATCTGCATTGTGGTCGAAAGAATGCCCCACTTTGACAGCGTGTTTTTGAGTACAGTCTTTCTTGCCATCGCGTCAAAATTGGTGCGCCAGAGTCCGTACTCATTTTCAAAGCTCTTCGAGTACCGCTTGCCATGTGCCATGACTTCCTCGGTCGTCCAATAGCGAGTGCACTCGTAGCCGTTCAAGAGCCGGAAATAGCACACGTACCCGACGATTTGCGAATCATCGAATTGCGACCGGAAGCCGCCGGGAACCTGCCGGATATCGACATCGCCCGTGATGATGTTGGACCCGTGGTACTCATCCGCATAGACGGGCCCGACATTGATGGCCGCATACTGGCCGGTACGCAAGGCAAGCTGCACGAAGCCTTTGGTCATAATCTGAAACTGTGCAACCGCACGCCCTTTGTTTCGGTACGGCACGATTGCCGCGAACCCCAGGGAGCCGTCAATCGGCAAGTCCAGCGTAGCCGCGACCATCGCCGATGAAAGTACCGACTTTGGATCAGCGTCCGCAAGCGCCGGATTCGTCCGCGTCGCGTTCATGATCGACGCAAGGAAAGCCGCCGACTTCTCGCCCATGACCTCGGCGAAACGCTTCTTTGTGTAGTCCGCGTTCACCAGGTCTTTCAGTTGCAGGTCTTTACTGTCGCTCATATATCCCCCTTGTTATATTGTAACACAATGCGCTATACATTGCAATGGTTGAAAGCTAGAATTGAAATAACGTAGGAGCCGCCTTCTCCGTATCAATATCTTTCAGGTAGTACAAACCATCATGGAACGACTCTGAATTAAGCTCAGTACCCACCCCACGGCGCTCCATCTTCACAGCCATGTACGGAACGGTAAACAAACCGGCGAAAGGATCAAATACAAGATCATCCTTGTTGGAGTATCGCCCGATGATCCGCTCGACGATGTCGAACTGTAGCGGACATATGTGCATGGCCAGCTCTTTACGCGCTTGATCGCTGTTCAGCGTCCGCATCCTGTTCACGTCGTCCCATACCCATTCGCTCGTTGAACCTGGAGCCACTACCATAAACGACGCCGGGAGCTTGCCATCATCGTCGAGGTCGTCGGCAAGTCCGACATGATCATGGTAATCGTAAGGATTCTCACGGGAAAACGTGCGATACTTGGCTTGCAGCTCTGGCACTTCGGTATTGCGCAGCTCTTCCAGCGCAAGCAGCCGCTCTCCAGATGACTTCCAGTAAGCATGGGCGTCAATCTGCCAATGAGCGCGGGTATATTCTTCTTTGCTCTTTACAACAGGATCGTCAGCGTATGCCCGCGATAGATCGGTAGGGAGCTTACGGAATAGCAAAACATATTCCGGGCATCCTACGCCCATCTTAGTGCCATCCTTGCACTGTTCCGTCCAGCCAAGCCGGTACGTCTGGTTATTTTCACGCACTACGTCCGTTACTACCGTAATGCGGCCCATGTATTGGAAACCATGCTTTATAAAGTGGAATACGGTCATATCAGAAAACGGATCGACCGTTGGCATTCCCGTGCCGGTAGCGTTGCCGAACAGGATCCTGTCTTTGACATGGATAGCGGCGACCCGGCCCGGCTTCAAAACGCGAAGGAGGTGAGGCGTCAAGAAATCCATCTGTTCAAAAAACTTTACATTGTCCTCATTGTGCCCGAAATCATTATACGTCGGCGTGTACTCGTAATGGTTGGAAAACGGAATAGACGTATGAATCAGGTCCACCGTGTTATCTTCCCATGCCGGAAGCTCAAGGCAATTATCGTTCAGTATGGCGCGGAAGTATTGCCCTTTAACCTCTTCACGGTTGAATGAAATGGTACGAGACAGCTTGTCAAGGACCGACGTGGACGCAAGGCCATTCTCGCGGATAATGCGCGTCATTTGACCGACAAGATAATTATGCTGTTCCCACTTTTTCTTGAGCGTGTCAAGGATGGCCTGCTCGCTCTCGGCGTAGATGATATGCACCTCGACCGAATGCCCTTGCATGAATCGGTAAATGCGGTGGATGGCTTGTATAAAATCATTGAACTTGTACCCGATGCCAACGAATATGCACTTATGACAGAAGTATTGCATATTCCCGCCCTGGGCGGACATGTCCGGCTTTGTGGCCAGATACTTTATCTCTCCGCGCTTGAAGGCCCGCGTTATCTCGGTGTTCTTCTCGTAATCCTGGGAGCCGTATACCTCGGCGGCTTCCCGCAAAGCCGACTTGATAGCGTGGCGCTCGGCTTCAAGATCGTGCCATAAAATGAAATGATCGTCGGGAGACTCTTCGATTATCTCCATCATCTTAGCCACGCGCGGGCCGATGCTGTCGCGTTTCTCTTTTGAAGCATCGCGAAGCCCGATGGCCGCATCCCTGAACAGCTTGGCCTGTCCGTCATCTTCGTAGCCTGCCGTCGAATGATCTACGTTTACCATGTGGTAAATGACGTCCAGAGGCGGGAGATCGTAGCCGGTATCGTCGTATCCAAGGTCGGACGGTTTAGTTATAAAAAGCGCCCATGTCGATACCCAAAACCAGAATTCTTTTTCCTTATGCGGGTATAGCGTCAGGTTATTTGCTTGCGTTGAATCGCGGTGGAAGAAGCGCGTCAAAGCCTGCCCGGTGTCCATGATGCCAAGGAAGCCCGCGTAGTGGATAAGCTCTTTGTACTTATTCGGCGACGGGGTAGCTGTGGCTACGAAGCGATATCGAACCGTTGAAAACTTGGACAGAAACTCTTGATATGTCTTTGAACCATACGAGCGAAGGACAGACGCCTCGTCAAGGCTCGTCGCTATAAAGTACGCCGGATCTATGTCGCCATCGCGCACGCGCTCATAATTGGTTATAAGGATCCTTGCATTCGACGCTTTCGCTTCAGCCTGAGTACGGATGTATTCAAGGTTTATGCCGTAGGTAGCGCGAAGCCATTCTATGTCTATACCTTTTTCTTTGCAACCAGCTTCGAACGATGCGCCCTGGAACATCGAATCGTTCTTGAACTCATCCACCACGTTAAGCGGCGCAACGATGAGCGCCTTGCCCGCCACCTCGCCCATGATAAGGCGAAGCACGTCCAACTGCGTCAATGTCTTTCCAAGTCCAAATGATGAAAAGATGGCGCGTTGGCCGCCTTTTGCAGCCCATAGAACGGTATCACGCTCATGCGGTTTCAAGATCGGATTGACCTGCTCGGCCTTGAACTCAATGCCGGTATCCGGCGCTATCTTGATTTTAGACTTCAAAAAGTCTATGTACGGCGCGGCTCTTTCCTCTGTTGTCATAATCTCACTTACTCCTTGATTGCATTGTAATACATAACCCGTATTATGTCAACGTATCATCCTCATAATGCGTCGAACTTGTCAGATGCCAGCATCCACAGACCTGACAGGTGTACGCCCGCTTTGGTATCTTTTTAGAGTGCATCCCGTGTTGCCGTTTCTTTGTCAAATTAATCTGTTCATGCGCCTCGCGGAAGCTGTAGCAGATTTTACCGTGACACCGGCGGCGATCATCGGGCATTTAGCAATTCCGGGTTTTCGTGTATATTTCCGACCGCCTCGCAGACATTGTTGTACCTATGCGCATAGGTACAGAGATCAATATCGCTTGTAAAAACAAAGCACCCCTTTACAAAATCAACAACATCAACCATTTTTGTATATTCACTTTTATCTTCGTCCCAGTCTTCGAGAATGCCGATATCTGCATCAAAATAAAATACAACTATATCCCCCTCGTAAATCTCCTTGCCGTTCTTGTCGCTGAGGCCAGTTGACTGTTCTGCTATTATATCCTCACCTTTATAGCCTGCGTATTTTGAACACAGACGCGTAGCCCATTCGCCCTTATAAGTGATCCGAAAGTCATCATCTGGCGCGTAGCAATTGCGTTTAACGTCCCAGAATCGATAGCCGCGCATTATCATCTATTCCCCCTTACCCTCTCGACGTACCATAGGGTCGCCCCGTTGCGCTTGACGCCGGTTGCGCCCTGCCTATGTGCTGCTATCGCGTCCGCTTCGTTGCCGAGACGCGCTAGATTGTCCATGTAGATACGCCCTGCCAATATCGCCGCTTGTCCCGGATCATGCGGATCGTATTCCCCGTAAAGGCGGACACGCTCTTCCCGGAAATCCTCATTGATTTGGAACCGGCCACGGGAGCGGCCTTGGTCCCCTATCGCCCCGTCGTCCTCGTTTGATTCGGCACACGCTATCCCGTGAAGGATCTCAGCAGGCGCACCCGTTACCGCTTCGGCCACCTCGTATACACTCATCCGGTCATCGAAATGACGGCGCTCGAGCTGGACGGGGGCAAATGGCGTTGACGAGGAAAGGACAAGGGCGACGATGGCAACCAAGGCGAGCTTCATAGCGGCACGCATCCGCCGCCGACGCTGTACTTTTCCCGTTCCTCGCTTGGCATTTTGTAGAAATCGAGCAATGCCGCCGTTTGCTTCTTTGTCAGCCTCACGTATATATCGCCATTCGGCTTGACGACGCACGGGCCTCCAATGCCGGGAACCTCGATGGTAACGCCGTGATATAGATACTGTCGGGGGCTACAGATAAAGCCGGTCATGAATTGGCCCTCCCGTATTCAGCTATCATCTTGTCACGGGCGGCTATATATTTGTCCACTCCGGCAGCTTCAATACGCCGCGTGGCGGTCTCGATTGCCTCTGCTTCCGTGCCGCCATCGCCGCACGCAAAACCGCTTGCGTAGTCGGTCACTTTGCAATAAAAAGTAAACGGCCTTCCAAGAGCATCGGCGACAAGCCGGGTAAAAAACTTGTGACCGAAAATATCGACCATGTTTAGAATTGGAACTTGGGATAAAATAAACCCGCCATTATCGTCGCTCGAGGCTATATTGGCGGTCATTTTCCATACCTCGTCTGCGCGTGACTCTCGTCATTCTCTGGATGCGGATCGAGGAAACTGCCGACAATCCGCCTGCTGATTTTCTGGAATCCGATGTATTTTCGGCACGCCTTGACGAGACAATATCCGCCCCAGAAAATAGCCGTGCAGCCGACGGAAAGGATTAGAAAAGCTCTCGCTAACATAACGCCGCCTTTTTCTCTTGCGCCTTCCTTGCCCTGATATGGGCATCGCGCCGTAGCATTTTCTCGCGAGCCTTCGCCATGGCTTTCGCATCGCGGTCATGCACGGATTGGTACGCCAGCTTCGACCAGTGCTTCAAGTTTGACTTGTACCAGCGGCCCACGGCGTCAATGTAGCGCTGGCGCTTCTTTGGAAACAACCAGACCAAAAGACGGCGCGTCCACTTGGCGAATATCTCGGATTCTCCTTGCTTCCATAGGTTGCGCCTTTTGGCTTCTTGGCTTGCTATTCCCCGTGCGATCTTGGCTTGCCGACCATTCATCAAAACCACCTCTTTTTCTGATTGTGGCACCGTGGAGCCGACACGCCGTAGAATGCCGAACGCCCATTGGATACGCGGTTTGAGCCGCCGAGACCTTTAGACGGAGTTTTGAAATACGCCTTGACGCCGTGCGACATAGCCAAAATAGCTGCCGCCATGACTTTGAAAATACCTGTTGCTTTCATACACCCTCACTTTCGCTATGTATTATAATGCAATATTGCAATACGTCAAGCGATTATTTCAAGCGATAATTGCCCACGCCTTGAGGATATTCACCGCCTCATCGAAACTATGCGCCACCGCATAATCAGCCCCGGCGCGGATTGCATCAGCCTCAAAAATAAGCTGATTCGCCGATTGCTTCCCGAGCCTCCGCTTTAGCTCCAAAAAGTAGACATGGCCATCTTTGACAATGACAAGATCGGCCACGCCGGAGCGCAAGCCCATGCTCTTGAGCTTGAGCATTCGGGCTATACCGCCACCACCGCGAGCGTTGCCCATGCCCTCGTTCGGCGAGCTGAAAAAAAGGAAGCCCCTCGACGGGGCCGCGAGCGTTAGGTACTGGACAAGCTGAATTTGAATGTCAAACTCCAGTGGATCGGGGATCATTTAAGCCCCGCCAGATACTCTAAGTCTTGCTCCACAAAATCGCGGACGCGCTCGGACGGAATCTCCCCGTGGCGCTCGCATTCGTTCGCATACCGCTCCTTGACCGATTCCGGCACAAGGGCCACGATCCGGCCTATCATCCGCTCACCGCTCTTGCTTTTCAACTTTGGCATTGTGTACTCCTTGGCTTACACTATAACGCCGATTGTAATACAATGCAAGGCCGCATGGAGCGACGGGTACAAAATCCAACCGGTTGACGTTTTCGCGTACCATTTGCCGTGATCGCGTTTGATTGCCATAAATCCCCCTTGTTTATGCCAGGAGCAATCCGGGTGCGGTATCACGCCTTTGTTGCCGCTGATTCGACAATCCTTGTTACTTTGTATCCGGCTTCTTTAAGCATCTTTTTTGCAGCGGTAAGGCTGGTGGCTTCAAGTGAAAAACCCTGCGCTCCGGTCTGCTTGCCAATCGCTTCTACCAAAAACGTCTTTACGATCTTCATATAATCTCCTTATCAACTCTTGATAATAGAAGTATATACCCGTATTGATTACATTGCAATATATAAAAGATGGTTTTATACGATTCTTTGACGATTTTTGACGATTTTTAGGGCTTGTTAGTTAACAAAATACTTGCATTATAACGCTTGACGGGATGCCGGTTATACATTACAATACAATCAAGGAGAAACAAGATGGACTACAAGGAAAAGCTTGAAGCGGAGATGCTTGAGCAGTCAATGGGCGCGGCCGATATGTACCTCTATCGCAACAATCCGCCAAGGTACCGGATCGTGGAGCAGCTCGACCCGCCGGAAGGGAAGGAAGAAGAATGAGCCGTGAAACAATCGTAACGTGTGACCTATGCAAGGCGATAATAAAAGACGACGAGCAACACTGGAACGTGTTGCTCTACGCCACTGCTTCGTATCAGCCACATCCTGAGAACAGTCCTCACACGCCGTGGTTGCGCCTCGAAATCTGCCGCCCATGCCTTGACCGGCTCGGCATTGCGGTGCGGAACAAGAAGCCGGAAGAACTCCACGCCCCGGTCCCGACCATCGAGGACATGATTAGAGAGCTGGTGGCGAATGCCGTGGAGGAGCTGAAATGATTGACCCCGAAGCGATCAAGACGATACGGGATGCATTGGAAAATCCGTCGTATTATAAAGCGTGCAAAGCCCTCGCCGCCCTCGACCATCTTGCCGTCGCCGACATAAAGATGCCGGAGGATGATCGGGAGTTTGCAACCAAGATCGGCCACTTGGCTATAGAGTGCGGTTTGAGTGGCGACTACACCTATCGAGATAGAGCCGCCGCCCTCATAACCGCCGACCGGGAGCGGGGGAGACGGGAACAAAAAGAATTATTCAGGGACGTTCTGAAAGAATGTCTTGAATGCATGACTGAGCGCCGTGGGTATGCGAATGCATGGGAATACAAGTACGGCGAGCGATGGGACAAGGAAGATGCGATGATGAAAGCCGCCATCATGGGAACGGAGGTAGAGGGATGAAGTTGCCATGGAATAGCAAACGCAAAGGCTGCCCTACCTGTGGCGGTAATAACCCGAGACTATGCCTGCGGTGTCACGGCACTACACGGCTATGTGACTGGCCGGAAGATGCATATTTTGACAAGGATAATCTTGAGCCTAAGGAGGCCAGAGATGACGCCGAATGAACGGGATTATGAGGTATGGGACAAGATAAATCTATACACCAAGGAACTGCTTTCTTGCGTAGTCGGTGAAATTGTTTATGAATTGTCAAGAACTCAAGAGCCTGCAAAAACGATGCTCGCAAAAGAGCGCCAGTATGCCGCTGAGCAGATAGCCGCCTATCGCGCCTTCATCGAGTCCCCGCTCAAGGACGAGATTGAGAGGCTACGGGAGGGATTGATACAAATATGCAAGCGCGATGATTGGACAGGCGGTGAGTGTCGGTGTCATGCGCGGCAAGCCCTCCTATTTGGGTTTAAGGTATTTGTGGACGATTCGATAAGTTGCATATTGATGAGTCGAAAAGCTTACAGCCAGATCAAGCGCTCGTTGTCGATGAAGCCAGCGGAACCGGAGCGCGGGCCGGAGGTGACACAAATATTCGTCGAAATAGCCGAAGAACGGAGGCGACAAGACGCCAGGTGGGGAGTACAGAATCATCCTGTAAGAAATGACAGTGATGCACAGTGGCTCAAAGAGCAAGCCGAAACGTATCGGAAGATATGCGATCTCAAGGCTAGCGAGAACCGCCTCACCTGGTACGACATCATCATGGAAGAAATATTCGAGGTATTCGCCGAAGACACCCCGGAGCGCCAGCGCGCCGAACTCGTGCAGATGGTAACCGTAGGCGTTGCGATGGTCCAGAGCATAGACCGCTGCGCCGCGCTTGAGCGCAGAATCGATCAAGGCGAGAGCCGGGAAGGGATAGAATCATGACTTTTGAAATCGGAAACCCGAGCGATAAATGCTTTATTGAAGCCGACGACGAAAAAGTTGCAACGGCTTGCGTCCTGTTTCTTGGGTACGGCCAGTATTTTTGCAAAAATGTTGAGACTGGCGAATCATATGCCGGATCGTTTTTTGCTTTAGGAGGCGACGTTGAACAAACGTGGAAGCATTTCCATGGGATCGGGTTTGAGGAATTTATTTCAAAGCCAGAAAATAAAACAAAGATGGCCGAGTGCTATGAAAGTTTTCGTTATGCATACGAGCGAACGAGCATGAATAACATCGGAAGAAAAGCAGAGATATTGGCAAAACAAATACGAGACAGCGAGAACAAGGAGGGTGTTCATGACCCCCGCCGAACTTGACGCCCTAATCCTCAAGGCCCAAAAAGGCGAGATGAACAAATACGAGCAAAACTGCCTGGCCTTCGAGCTTGCCACCTATCGGGCGATGGCCCTACGCCTTGAGCGATGCGTGCATGATCTTGTCAAGGAGGCGGAATCGTGCCAGCCGTAAGCGTCTGTGGCCGCTTTGACAACGCCCCGGCGCACATCATAATCATCAGTCCCCGCTTTAATCCGCGCGAAGTCGGTTCGCGGGTTTACCAGGCGCCAAAGCCGACAAAAAAGGCGGCCGATCTCAGGCACATCGATAAAGAGCGTCTGTCCAAGCTCAAGGCCGAAGCCCGCAAGGAACGCGAAGCAGCCGAGCGCTTGCAGAAAATGGCTATCATGCGCAAAAAGGAGGCCAAGGCAAAGCGGGCAAAGGCCAAAGACTGGAGGCCGGAAGAAACCCGGGACCAGCGAAGGAACCGTAAGACGCGCGAAAAAACACAGGCGCGGTATGCTGTCTTGATCTCCGCGCTCCCGGCTGGATACGAGCCGCTGCGCGGAATGAAGCTCAGGGTTAAGTATGACGCCGCCAGGAAAGTGCTATCGAAAGGCCCTGTCCACGGTATCAAGATCGGGAAGGTGTGGTATACTTCGGCGGCTGTCATATCGGCATACTTCGACCAAAACCACGCGCGGCACATCGAGGCGTTGAGGAAAAGCAGGAAAGGAAGGAAGAAATGAGCGATAAGATGAGCAAAAAAGCTGTTGACAAATTGTATAAAGAAATGCGGGAAAATATAGAAAAGTACGGCAAGTCTTCAGGAGGCCCGGACAAAGAAACCGGGCGAGCCTTTGAGTTTGAGGATAAGCGAATAACGTGTTTTTTCAACGTTGATAAAACTTGTGTTATACTTTCGTATTTTATTCAGGATCATCAAACCGCTTCGATAACGCTATCACTCGAAGCAGCGTATTTTACAATGCGGCTAATTGAAGATAAGCTCAGGGAGGCCACGCCATGAGGGTATACATCTCCGGCCCTATTACCGGCGTTCCGGATCACGCCAAGAAGTTCGCGGTGGCATTCGCGGCGCTGGCAAAAGCCGGGCACGATCCGGTAAATCCTGTCGATATCGAGCGGATGCTCAAGTACCTCATGGGCCGAGAACCGACATGGGAGGAATACATGCGGGAGGATATCAAGGCGCTGACAGATTGCGATGGCATTTACATGCTGGACGGTTGGGAAGAATCTAGAGGTGCACAATTTGAAGCCCATGTAGCCAAAAGGCTTGGAATAAAAAGAATCACGCTTGAAAGGAGCAACAATGGCAACAAAGAAAGTCTATGACCTATCGGTTAAAACCGGCACCTACGAAAGCAACGGGGAGACCAAGGGCCGGTATCAGAACATCGGCGTCATGCTGGAAAAGGACGACAGAGGCCGGTTTATAATCATGGAACCGTGGTTCAACCCGGCTGGCGTGCCGCATGAAGCGGGGAAAGGCGTCATGGTATCGATGTTCGAGCCGCGCCAAGATGACGGGCATAGTACGCCGAAAGCAGGCAAGCAAGGCCCGGCAGCGCAACCTGCGAGCGCCGACGGATTCGAGGACGAATGCCCGTTTTAGAATTGATTGACACGCACCGCTTGACGGGTATATAATCAACTTGTCAAGCGGCGGCAATCGCTAGACACTTGCGCCCGTGGGGGAGCATAATCAGAGAGCCGTTTACGATCCTAGGGGTGCCCTCCACCACCTCGAAGCCTTGCCGGGCGGGATCGTAGACGGCTCTTCTTATTGGAGATAACGCCATGAACAAAATGACAAATTACTGGGACAAAAGAATGACGGTATCGGAAGTCGCTTCAATACTTGGGGTAACTCCCGAAGCGATAAAGAAGCACGCCCGAGAATTGTTTCCCGAAATACTACAAAACGGACTAACCACATATTTGAACGAGGCCCAGGTTACTGAAATCAAAAGCATGATGATACCTACAACTCAAGTTGTAGCCGCCACCACAGACACAGAGATGCGCCAGAAAGCCGCCGAGGTTATGGCATGGCTGCTCCGCGACAACGAAGCGCTCAAGGCCAAGAACGCTGAGCTCGAACCGAAAGCCGCATTTTTTGACCAAGTGGCCGACAGCAAAACGGCACTACAAATGCGCGACGTTGCAGCCGCTTTGAACCTGCCCGGATGGGGCCGCAACAAGATTTTTTTATATCTTCGCAACAACGGAATACTTGACGAAAAAAATATACCGTATCGCGAGTTACAAGACCGTGGATACTTCCGCGTTGTTGAACGGACATGGACGGACGCCAAAGGGGACACGCACATAAGCCTTACAACCCTTGTCTACCAACGCGGTATTGATTATATCCGCAAGATGATAGATCGAGGCTGACCATATGCCCAGGATCAGGACTATAAAACCAGAGTTCCCACAGTCTGAAAGCATGGGCAATGTGACACGCGATGCGCGACTTTTATTCATCCAATTATGGACCCTCGCTGATGATTCGGGGAGGCTTCGCGGGGCTTCGCGAATGCTCGCGAGCCTTCTTTACCCCTACGACGACGACGCCCCAGAGCTTATTGACGAGTGGCTTGAAGAGCTTGACCGCGAAGAGTGTATTGTTCGATATAAGCACGAAACGCAGACTTACATACAAATATGTAATTGGTTCTCACATCAGAAAATAGACAAGCCGTCACAATCAAAAGTACCACCATTCGACGAATCCTCGCGAATCCTCGCGAATCCTCGCGAACGTTCGTCGGGGGATCAAGGACCTAAGGACCTAAGGACCAAGGATCAAGGAAGGGATCAAGGACCGAAGGATAACACTACCGCGCCTTTCGTCGCGGAGGTGCCGGAACCCTCCAAGGCTATTGTTGCCAAGCCGAAACAGAGCGCCCTGTACCACGCCATCCGCCAATGCTTTTTAGCCAAGACGCCGACATTTGCCAACTACGCAAAAGAGGCGCAGGCGATCAAAAGGATCGAGGCGTTCGCGGGACGGTATTCACCGGATGACAGGGAAGGCGCAACGCTTGCGCTCATTGAAAAATACTGGGAATTGGTGCAGTCTCAGGACAAGTTCTGGCACAAGCAGCCGTTCACGCCAGCAGGACTTTCCAGCCTCATGGACCGCGTAGCCCGTGAGCTTGAAATCAACCGGCCACAGACGCAAGCGGAATACGAGGAATCATACGCCGCTGCCAGGGAGGTGCCATTTTGACAATGCAAGACTTTATCACCCGCATCGAAAGCTACTACGGCGCAAAGTATCCGGCTGGCCAGCTGCCCTACGTCAAAACCTACCTTGCCGAAAAAACAGACAGGGCGCTTGATTTCATCTTTGCCGAAACGCTCAAGGCGTTTTCGTCGCAGTTCGGAAAATGCCCGGACATAGCGATATTCGACAGGTTGCGAAGCGGAACCCAGGACAGGCTTGAGCTTGAGCAGGATCTCGACCGTCCGGCGATAACAGATACCGCCGGGAATGAAATCGACATTACGGAAACAGTCGGCGAACTCGAAAAATGGCTTGAGGAAAAAGGCCGATGAAGTACCCGTGGGAACATGACGAAAAAGAAAAGCCGCTATCGGAAAACACGGACGAAGAGCTCGCTGCCGAGCGCGAAAGAATCAGGGAAAATAAAGAGCTTGATAAATCAGAGGAATGGGAGTAGTATAATGCAAGAGGTATGAACATGGCTAAGGCAGAAGGCAAGCATCCTGGCGGAAGGCCAACAAAGTATAAATCTGAATACTGCCTGACAGCCGAGTACATGGCCCGCGCCGGAATGACCGATGCGCAGATTGCCGGAAGGCTTGGCATATCCGAAGCCACGATAACTAATTGGAAAAAAGACTATCCAGAGTTTTTAGCGTCCCTAAAGGTTGGCAAAGAAGGCCCCGACGATCTTGTCGAAAAATCATTGTTTGAGCGGGCTACTGGCTACACATTTGATTCAGAAAAAATAGTTGTAGTTTCCATGGGGCAGGGCTTAGGTTCAGAGACAGAGCGCGTCCCGATAAAAGAGCATTGCCCGCCAGATGTCACCGCACAGATATTTTGGCTAAAGAATCGCAGGCCGGACAGGTGGAGAGACAAGCAAGAAATCCAAATAGACGGCGAAATATCAACCCCAGTGAAATTCGTCTTTGTTGACCCGCCCGATGCAGATACCCCGGAAGCTTGAACCGTTCTTTACCAGCCCGTTGACGCACAACATATTCCAGGGTGGACGCGGCGGAGGCAAGACACGCACCATCGCCAGCCTCATCGCCGAAATAATGAACGAAGCGCCGGTCAACATAATCTGCGGACGTGAGATCCAGAAGAGCCTGAAAGAATCCAGCTTCCTCGTACTCAAGCAAGAAATCTACCGGCTGGGCTACGGGAACCGCTTCAGCATCATCGAGAGCCAGGGCGTCATTGAATCGCACACCGGCGGCCGCGCGGTATTCATCGGCTTGCAGCAACACACGGTAGACTCAATCAAAAGCTATGAGAATTTCCATTGGGCGTGGATTGAAGAAGCCCAGAGCGTGTCAAAGCAATCCCTCGAAACGCTCATACCAACCTTGCGAACAGACGGATGGTTCAAGGCATGCGGCCACCGCTTCCCACTGCGCATGTTTTTATACACCCTCAACCCGTACACATGGGACGATCCGATCAACCTTGTTTTGCCGGAATCCCGCAATGATACCCGGCGGATAACGATAAACCATAACGACAATCCGTGGTTTCCAGCGGCACTTGAGCTTGAGCGGATCGAAGCCAAGGCCACCATGCAGCCCGAGGAATACTTGCGGATATGGGAGGGCATACCCTTCGACAACGCCGAAAACGCCGTCATAACCCGGCGGCAGGCGGCGGCGGCCATGGCCCGGAAAGTATCGACCGAGGGCGGGATTGTAGTTGGCGCGGACATTGCGCGATTCGGGACAGACGCGACGGTTTTCATAAAGCGCCAGGGTATGCAAGTGATCGCCGTCAAGAAGCTGACGAAAAAAGACACGCAAACCGTAGCCAGCGAGCTTGCCGCCTTTGCCGAAGGAGGCCGGATCATCATCGACGATACCGGCGTGGGCGGAGGCGTGACGGACCGGCTCCGCGTTTTGGGCGCGAACGTGGTCCCGGTAAACTTTGGAAGCCGCGCACGGGAAAAGAAAAAGTACCCTGATATCATCTCCGAGATGTGGTTCAACCTCGCAGGCATGATCGAACAAGTAGGTTTGCCGGACGATAACGATTTGCTCAACGAGCTTTCGAGCCGACATTACCGCTACACTGCCGACGAGCGCCGCGCCGTGGAATCTAAAGAGGACTACAAAAAACGCACTGGCAGGCATAGTCCGGACAGCGCAGACGCATTGATTCTTTGCTATTTTAACAATCCCGGCGTGACAATGGTATGATTGCCGCTTGACAAATTGGATTTTATTGGCAATAGTAAATCACTAAGGCGGGAAGGACTCGCCGGAGGTTGTCCATGATTTCAGGATATTGTGTCAAATGCGGCTTCCCCGCAGTCCACCGTTGCCAGAAATGCGACGCAAGGCTATGCAATAATTGCGTAGGCTCCCACGAGTGCGCCGCGCAAAAGCCAGAGCTTGAGCTATCCAACACGCAAAGCCAGAGCGAGACCGTCAAGGCCGCTATCCGCAAGCCGTACGCGCCGAGAGTAAAAAAATGAGTGAATTATTTGCAATAGTTTTAATTTTATTGGTACTCTCTGCTTTTACAGGGGGGACGTCAGCTAGTTGCGGAGGTTGTGGTAGCAACCCGCCACCACGAACACCAAAGCCGACCCACTTGCGACCGCCACCCACGAAACCACAGATAAATAAATAGCACGTTGACAATATCCCCGGCGTGCAATATGGTAGGATTTATTGGAACATTCGGAAGAACCGAATAGGAGCCACGTATGATACTTTCCGCCAATGTTTTAACCCTGCTATGCCGACAATACAGCCACGAGATAGCCAATAGCCTGTTTTACACCTCGCTCCAGTCATGGGCCGACATGCGCGGGCTTGACGGCACCGCCGGATTCTTTGGCAGGCAGGCCGACGACGAGCACAGGCACGCCGATATGGTACTTGCGTACATCCACGCCCGGAATGAGCAACTTGCCAACATGCCGCCGGTAGCGCCGATGGCCGCCGGGGATGACTTTATGAGCCAGTTTGACACGGCGCGGGAGATCGAGAGCCGGACAACCGCCGCGATATCAGCCATACATGCACAGGCCCTTGCAGAGTCCGACATGATGACATGCGCGTGGCTTGCACAGCCCGGCGGACTGATCCTCGAACAGCTTGAGGAAGAGAACACCATCCAGAGCATCATTGACCGGATCAATGCCCGGCGCGGGAACGTCCCACTTGACCCCGCCGACGTATCGCAGGCAGAAATGCCCGGCGAAGTCATCCACGATATCGATTGCTGGCTTAAAGGGCTTGCATGAGCATCTTTGCCAGGCTCGGGGGCAAGCAGCGCCAGACGCCGGATGATCGCGGCCAAGGCTTGCAGCGCACATGGAGCCAAGCCCCGCGCTCGGAGACAACCCGCCTACCTGCTCTTTATCATCAGTCGCCCCGACTCGACCCTGTGGAGCTGATAGCCTCGACCATAGCAGGCGCGCCGCTGGAATTATTCGACCGAGCCAAGTACCGCAAAGACCCGGACAACGCCGAGCATATCGAGAACCACCCGTTCTACGAGCTTATGGACAGCCCATCCGTAATGTTCCCCGAGCTGGATGGGTACGCGCTCAAGTACCTGACAGTCGTTTTGACCGAGTTGCTCGGGGAGTGCTTCTGGGTTAAAATCCGCGCCGGAACGAAAGTTGCGGAGCTTCTCCCGTTCCCGCCTGCGTGGTGCATCATGACGCCGACGCAATCAAACCCGCGCTTCATGTTCCAGCCGTTCGGGACCACCGCCGCGCGCACGATCAACGTGGAACCCGCCGACGTGGTATGGTTCAAACAGCCGGACTTGACTGATCCCTACGGGCGCGGGCGCGGACGTACGGAAGCCGTCGGAGGCGAACTTGACGCCGACGAAATGGCCGAGAAGTGGCAGCGGAACTATTATTACAATGACGCCACCCCGCCATTCTGGGCGAACATACCAGGAGCACAAACCGCCGAGCTTGAACGCATGCGCGATACATGGAGCCAGCGCTTGGGCGGCTGGCTCAACACCCGCAAGCCCGCTTTTACCAACGGCGAAAACGTCCAGATCACAAAGCTCGGCGAGAGCGCCAAGGAGATGGACTTCGTAGAGTCCCGCCGCTACCTGCGCGACGTGTTCCTCCAGCATTATTCAATCCCGCCGGAACTGTTCGGCATCCTCGAAAACTCGAACCGCTCGACCATTGACGCCGCGTATTATCTCTTTGCAAAGAACGTCATAGCCAAGCGCCTTGGATTCTACGAGCGGGCAATCACAAAGCAGCTTATCGAGTGCGATTACGACAATCGTTTGATTGCAAAGTTTGACTTTGAGATCCCGGAAGATGAAGTATTCAAACTCCAGAAAGTGAACGCCGGGCTAGCCGCCGGAGCCTTGACCCGCGCCGACTGGAAGCGCGCCATGGGCTACAAGGCAGAACCGGGCGACGACGTATACCTCGTGCCATACTCGATAATGGAAGTTCCCAAGGGTACGCCGTTTCAGGACGCCGCGCCGGAAGAAACCACAATAGACATAGCCGACGAGCCTACGGACGAAACGATACCGATACCAGAGAATGTAGCCGCCACGGCACTAAACGGCGCGCAGGTAGCTAGCCTTGTCCAGATCGCGCAAGCGGTGGCTGACGAGCTATTGCCTTATGAAACGGCGCTAGAGATAGTGCTATCTGCCTACCCCACGATAACCCGTGGAGAAGCCGAGCGGATGTTAAAGCCGCTAATCAATTTCGGGCCCAGCACGCCGGTAGAGCTGCCCGATGTTGGCCCGCCAGCTCCTACGAAATCAGCGAAAGCGCCGGATGCACGCAAGGCCGCGCACTGGAAAGCCTTTGACGCCCGCGCGAAATCCGGCGAAGGGATGTTCCGCTCCCGGACCCGCGCCTTTGCCGACATCCAAAGCGAACGCGTAAAAAAAGCATTGAAGGCGCACGCCCCGAAAGATTACAAAGCCGCGATAGACGAAGCCTTCGCCGGAGCCGATGACGCCTTGACCCGTGCCTACGCTCCTGCATGGATCGCCTCGATGACGGACGGCGCAGAGATCGGACGCGGATATTTGGGACAAAAGATATCGCCCAGCTTTGCCCTGTACAACCGCGCCTTTGACATCTGGGTAAAAAAGAACGGCCTCAAGAAGGCCAAAGAGATAAACGAGACAACGAACGAAAAGCTCTTGAAGGCCCTTGACGCTGAACTTGCCGAAGGCATCGCCGCCGGTGAATCGATACCGAACCTTGCCGCAAGGATGATAACCGCAACCGAAGGCGTCTATGAAAACATGTCCACGGCACGCGCGGAATTGATAAGTAAGACAGAGGCCATGGCGTCCGTGAATTTTGGCCAACAGGTCGTTTACCAAAGCGAAGGCATCGAGAAAAAGGAATGGCTTGCCACTTCGGACAGCGACACGCGCGAAGCACACGCGGCGCTTGATGGAACCGTCATAGGCATCGATGATAGTTTTGACGTTCCCGGCTATGATGACGTGCCGGGCGAAAAGATGATGTACCCCGGCGGCGGAGACGTGGCAGGCCAGAATTGCAACTGTCGCTGCACCCTGCTCCCAGTGATCGAAAGGTAGGATGCCATGGCAGATATCGAGCAGGCACCCGGCGAAATAAACATAACGAAGATCATACGCGGGGATGATTTCACGTTCACCGCCTCGTTTCTTGGCGATGCTACGGGCGATACGTTTTCGGCCAAAATCGACAACGGTAATCTTGCGGACGTGACTATCTCCGTCGGAAAGTCGTACTCAGGCGTAACATTAAAAACAACCTTGACGTTTACAATCACGGCGGCGCAATCTGCCACGCTCGAAATGTCCACGTTGCCATGGTACTGCACGCAAGTGTCAGGCGGGGCTACCCGAACATTATTTCAGGGGACCATCGGAGTGTATAGCCGATGATCATAGAAGTCGTCGAACCCGATGTAATTCAAGTAACCGCGCTATCGCCGACGGCCTTTGAAGTCACCATCACGCCGTCGCCTGTTATTCAGGTCGAGGCGACGACAACAGGGGCAACGGGCCTTTCAGCCTACGAAGTCTGGATCGCCGAAGGCCATACTGGGAGCGAGGACGATTTTTTAGCCTCGCTGGTCGGCGCTCCCGGAGCATCGCCGGTACTTACATGGGTAGCGGATCAAATTGCCATCGACGGAGAGGTTACGGGCCCGCATTTAACCGGGGAACCTGGAGATCCCGGAGACCCTGGTCCTGCTGGCGTTGGCGTTCCATCCGGCGGTACTGTCGGGCAAGTCTTGACCAAAACCGGATTGCCAGATTATGAAACCGCCTTCGCTGACGCCGCCATTCCTACCCCTACGCAAATCGGCCTTGGCAACGTAGACAACACATCCGACGCAAACAAGCCGGTCTCTATCGCAACGCAAACAATCCTCGACGCGCATGACCGCATGTTCGCGTACATGCAGTCGTCGGGCCTTTTATGGGGCGGAGCGCTTACGATAAACGGAGGCGATGCGACGACCTTCGACCTCGCGGCAGGTGCCGCTGTCGTCGTCGACAACTACACCGACCCCGAGGTTCCGGTCAAAACATTGTTGACATGGGCCGCGCAAGCTGGCTTGACCGATCCGTATCTCGCTACCGCAGACACTGTGTATGTCGGGATTCTTTCAACCGGCGTTTTATATTTTGTAGCCGATGATCCATTCACCAACGCCCAGCGCCGGACAGCCGCTTCTTTTGGCTGGCTCGACCACGTGGGCCGGACGGAAATTGAGTACACCGGGATGGAACCGGCGTTTATAAACTCCGTCGCTGCGCAACTTCAGGATTTTTTCTACGCGTTCGGAGCATTCAACCTTGAAGGGAACGAGTACACATACTCGGCGCTGCTTGCTATCAGGCGTACCGCCGGGTCGGCATTTTGCCCGAATCAGAATTACATCAACGCGCAGAATAATCCGCACGTACTGGCGACGAACGCAGAAGACCCCGCCGGGATATGGTACTTTTACCGAGACGTAACCGATTGGGTAAACGACACGCCATTGGGATCGGAAATCGACCCGGAGCATTACGACGACGGTTCCGGCACGCTCGCCGCTGTCCCCACTGGCAAGTGGCAGATACAACTAATATCCTATTACCCGCTTTGGGAAGCGAACGATATCCAGTACGGGCAAGCGATATACGATGATCTTGCATCCGCAGAATCCGCGCTACAGGATTCCGTCGAGATTGACCCATACAATTCCGTGGACGTATTCCGCGGCTGGTTGATGGTTCAGCAAGGATGTACGGACCTGTCAAATCCAGCGACGGCTAAATTCAAAAGCGCTGGCAAGCTCGGCATGTTCGACGTGCAATCCGGCGGAGGAACTGGCGGAGAGGTCAATACGGCGTCGAATGTCGGTACGGCAGGAGTCGGAATCTATGACGCCAAGTCTGGCGTAGACCTTCAATTCCGGAACGTCGGGCCCGGTTCGGCGCTTGTCACGGTGACGCTGGACGTGCCAACAAAGACGGTTGAGATAGACCTTGCAACGACTCCTGAAGCTTTGTCCAACAAATCGACCGACACCGCGCTAGGCTCGTCGGACACACTCTACCCGTCGCAGAAGGCTGTCAAGGATTATGTGGATTCCCACTCGGGCGGAATATCTGCAAGTATCGCAATCGCTTACGCGGCAGCCCTTGGAGGCGTCTGATGAACATCAAGATTGACAATTACACATTCGACAAGACAGCAAAGACAATCACATTCTCGGATTACACATCGATATCTTTGCCCCGCGTCGTCTTGATAACCAACGTCGAAGGCAACGCGATCATCTACAACTTCGCGGGCTCTGGCGTTGGCGGATCGGTATCGGGGAACGTGCTTACGCTCGACTATGACACGTCGTCGATGGCGAACACGGACAAGCTACAAATTATTTACGACGACAAGGACGCCTCGCTTCTTGTTCAGCTTCTCGAATCGATAAAGCTTTTGTTCCGCGTCACGGCAAACCCGCCGTGGGTAGATAAAAGCGCCAACCAGATGCGCGCGCAGGTGACGGGATCATTGACGACTGCCGGGACAGTATCGACCGTGACGACCGTTACCGGAATAACCAATCTCGGTGGGTATCCCGCACAGCAAGGGATCATCGATCAAAACCGTGCGGCATGGGCCGTGCTGACAAGAGGGAGGCTGGCATGAGCAACAACTTCAAGAAAATCATCGACCGCAATATGTGGGTGCAATCTTCACCAGCTCCCAACGCGCACGCGGCGGGTGCTTCGCTGGCTTGCGACTTGCGGAATGATATGTCCCGCAATCCATTTATTTACGATGTTGCAAGCGCGACGGTGCTGAACCGTTACAACGCGATAACAAAGGGCTGGAACTTTGTCGTGTCTCCCGCGCTGGCTGGCACATTCGGAGCCGGGGCGGCTTCGATCTTCGCCCCGTCGTGCGGACTGATGGGCAATATCGGGGCCGCATGTACGACGACAAAAATAATCACGACAACCACGATCACGGCGGTAGGCGTCAACATGCTCGCCAATCGTGGCGGCTCTGGTGATTACGGATTCAAGGTCCGCATCAAAGGAAACTCCGCTGGAAGCTCGGGGAAGATTGAAGAGCGGTGGATTGTCGGCAACACAGGTGGAACCACTCCGACGCTTTGGCTTGATACCGCGCTGACCTTCACCCCCGCAAGCGGCGACACCTACGAGATAATTGCCGGGCGCTTGTTTATGCTCGGCGCTGGAGTTACCGCAGCGGGAACATGGCGATCATTCGAGTTGGCCGCCAATCTCCTTGCGTCTCTGTCAACGACGAACTTACCCGCAACCGTGGCGACGGACTCGTCCCTATGTGCGCTCGACGAGCAATACGTCCCATACGATCACAAGCCGGGAGAAGGCTTTGTCATCGGGGCGGGAACATACGATGCAAGCAATCTAAAATATTGTTTGATAGCAACCGCAAGCGCGGCGGGAACGTTGACCGGACAAGCAGCGGCCGGGGATTATGCCGTAGTTGCGAACGAGTACCGAAACTTCCAGATCCGCATTGTCGAAGATACCGCGATCCCGACAGCCGTAGGTCAACGCAGGCAGATAGCCAGTCACACCGCCGGGGCGTCGCCAGTCTACACGCTCGGCGCGGCATGGGCGGTCACTCCGAGCGCAACGGCGAAGTTTGTCATCGAATATCCAAACCTTATCTTGGGCCGATCTTCCGCTACGACCTCGGTTTATACGTACAACTATTCCGGAGCGTCGCTGACCAACGGGACCGGAACGATCGCCGCAGATGCTTGGAGCGTGACGTACTTTGGCGTAGCCGGAGCCGCGAACGCCGCCGGCGGAATGTGGTTCCCCTCTTTCGGCATGGAGCCGGACGTCGGTAAAAATGCGCGGCATTCATTCTGTTTCTTTTTCAGGGGAGCCTCGGCCACGGTTGACCTGCTGGACATAGCGGGCGGCACCGCTGGCGCGTGGACATCGGGAGTCGTGATAGACGGCGCGGTATCGGTAACGACGGGATCGTGCGGAAAGATAGCGCCGGCCGATCAGGAAGGGAAATTCGGCTACATAAACGGATACACCGCGTCGTTGGTCAATCAGCTATTCCGGTTCGACGTCAAGAACCGCGTGCTCACCCCGTTCACGCCGACCGACTGGATACAGGCAGGTACGGCGGCGGCAGGTGAGCGCGTCGCGGTAATCTGCGCAGTGGACGGGACGGACAAATACTCCGTGATCTGTTTGCTCTCACACTTGAGTACCATTTTCCACGAATGCGTCGTGTTGGAATAATAACTTGCACATTATGTAAAATAGCGATATAGTCCAAAGTATCACCGTCGTGAGACAGGAGATATTCTACATGGCCGCTACTGTCAAAAGCATAAACCTCTCGATGAAATCCGCTCCGGTTCAAGGTCGGATCATTCGATTCATAGGCTCCGACGAATCAATCGACCGCGACGGCGACACCATATCAATAGACGGATGGGACGTGGGGAACTACATGAAAAACCCCGTCGTCCTATTCGGACATGACCCGAACTCCCTACCCGTTGCTACCACGATCAGCCTGACAGCCGACAAGCGCACCCGCCAGCTTCTGTTTGATATCAAGTTCCCGACCATCGAAGAGCTGGCGACAAACCCCAAAACCCCGAGCGAGCACGCACTCAAGGTTGACGCGATCTACAACATGGCCAAAGCCGGAATCCTCAACACCGTTTCCGTCGGATTCAGAGGCATCGACTACGACCAGACGGCGACAGGCCGCGCGTACAAGCGGCAGGAGCTTATGGAGATATCAATCGTCCCGATACCCGCGAACCCGAACGCCGTTGCCATCCTCCGCGCTGCCGGGGCATCCGATCTTGTAATCAAAGGAGTAACTACCATGCCGGAAGCTGTAACCAAAGGAAACCGGAAGCTGTCCAAGGAATCCCTCGCGTACTTGAAGGAGCGCGTCGACGCACTGGACAAGGCGTGCACCGACCTCAAAACATTTATTGCAGAAGATCCCGAAGAGGGAGAGCCGGACGAAAAAGCAGGCGCGCCGGTAGTCGGCGAGGAAGTCGGCACCGACGTTGACAAGCCACAGCCGGAAAAAATGTACGTTATCGATATCGTCGAGAAGGACTCGGCGGCGTCGAGCGAGAAATAAGGAGCAACACCATGGCACAGATGACCAAGGAAGAACTGGACGCGCTCATAGACAGCCGAGTCCAGGAAGGAATCAAGGCGAAATCCGCCGAGATTGAAACCACGCAGAAGAACAACCTCCGCGCCGAAATGCAGGAGGCGTACGAGGCCGCGCACCAGGAGACCGAGCGCAAGGGCTACAAAGAGGAAGCCCCGATAATCAAAGTCGCCAAGCTCGTCAACCTCTACGGCCAGAGCTTCGGCGACCACGAGCGGATGAAAGCCCTCGCCGAAAAGATGTACGGCGATGACAAGGAGATCAAAGGCTACGTCGCCAAGGCCCTCGAAGCTGGCGTACCGTCTGCCGGTGGATTCGGTATCCCGCAGGTACTTTCCGCCCGCGTGATCGAAGCGCTTTACGCTCAGTCGCTCCTTGAAAAGATGAGCGTGGCGAAACTGCCAATGCCCAACGGCAACCTCCGCATGGCCCGCATGGACACCAGCTCGACAGTCGGATGGGTAGGCGAACTTCCAGCCGCCGCGCCGACTCAGCCCGTATTCGGCGACGTGAACCTCGCGGCCAAGAAACTCTTCGCCATAAGCGAGATTTCAAACAGCCTTATACGGTACAACTCCATTGGAATCGAAGGCTGGCTTGCGCGTGACCTACAGAAGAAGTTCCGCCTTGCGCTGGACTATGCCGCGTTCTACGGATCCGGCACCAGCTACACCCCGGCGGGCCTTGCCAATCTCGGCATCCAGACTTCCGGCAGCTCGTCCACCGCGATGACCCAGCTTATTCCCGACGAGATGATCGCGCTCCTGAAAGCC
>C687J13896_1000116_pt1 | contig 70339 bp, 59 predicted proteins | sample RifGroE2_FD_13896 | JGI IMG/M metagenome (IMG submission 13896)
ACGCAACACAGACGAACACAGCGTCAAGCAAGCCGTTAAAGGCGACAGCCACGGTCTACAAAATAAACGACATAACAGGCGAACGCATGCCGATTACTGCGACAGCTCGTTGGTCTGAATATGTGCAAACGACAAAAGACGGTTCGCCAAGCGGAATGTGGTCAAAGATGCCTTATCTGATGCTTGGAAAATGCGCCGAAGCGTTGGCATTACGCAAAGCGTTTCCGCAAGAACTTTCAGGGCTTTATGTCGCTGAAGAAATGAATCAAGCTGATAATAAGATCGAACTTGGACTGCCTGACAAAAAAGACGCAACAGAAAAGAAAAGTTGTCCACAGGGCGAATCGGAAAAGACGCTTGACAATAAATTCAAAAAGAACGATAATCAAGACAAATAACAAAAGAAAGGAACGGACAAAATGCCAAAAATTGTTATAGACACAGACAAATTGCCAGAACTTATCGCTAAAGGCGACGACATTTTCTTATCGCCCGAAGGCGAAGAAGTTTTGATGTCTGCATTGGCGCTAAAAGAACAGATCCAACAAACGATCGACGATATCAAAATCAAACTTGAAGCAAAAGCGTTGGCGGTCAATCCAAATTTCAAAAGCATTCAGTCAGACAAGATCAAGGTGTTCTATCGCTGTTTCGGGTCGAAGTATTACATTGATCAAAGCTACGAAAATCAAGTGCCTGAAGAAGTCGTCGAAAAGAAGATCAAGCTGTCTTTGAAAACGAAAGAACTTGAACAATGGATTCAGTCGCATGGCGGTTTGCCTTTGGGCGTGATCGAAAACGACCGCAACAAGAAAATCACTTTTTCGCTGAAGAACGCAAAAGAAAGCGAGGAAGAATGAAATTGAAGAAAAAAGATTTCGGTTACAATTTCATTTATCATTACTGGTTTTACCGCTTTAATGGTTATGAAATCGCAATTGAACCATGCTTCAACGGATTCGATGTCGCAATTTACAAAAATCAAGAACTGTTAGAAGAAAAAAAATGCACAAATCTTGATTTGGAAAAAGTCAAAGTCGGCGTCGTTTGGACAGTCGCATTGAAATTCGTCAATAAGTTTTATCTGAAATATCTGACTGAAAAGGCGGTAGCATGAAAATATTTCGAGCGTCTTATTCAGTTTTAAGTTTATGGGAATCAGGTCAAAAAGATCGTGCGATCGAATGTTACTTCAAACTTCCAAGCTACACATCGCAACAAATGGCTGACGGCAAGATGTGGCATGACAAATGGCAAGAACACATCGAAAAGACAAAGACATTACCCGCAGAATTCGGCAATTTGCCATTAGTGAAACCGCAGACAGAACTGAAGATCGTCAAACAGCTTGAAGATTGGCTTGAATTAGTCGGTCGAATTGACTGCTTTGACGACGGCATAGTTCACGAATTCAAAACAGGTGTGTCAGAATCAAACGCACACGGAACAACCTATCAGGGCGGCATCTACGGTCTTTTAGCAACACTTTCCGACATGACTGCAAGACAAGTGGTCATTCATCATTGGAATCAATACACGAAAAAAGCCGATGTCAGCATTTATTGGATCACGCCAGAAGTTTTGAAAGATTCATTGCGTTGGGTCAAAGAGATTGCGTGGGACATGTATCAAGAAATCATAAACTACAATGTCGAAGAAAAACTGGGAATAAAACAATGACCGCAGAAGAATTATTCGCTTGGGCTGATGAAAACATACATCAAAACGATTGGAGATCACCAATGGTATTGAAAATGAATGAAGAAAAAATCAAATCATTAACAGAAGAACAAATATCGGGAATGGAAATCTTAATATCGCTTACTGGTAAAGCGTTCAAATTTTATCAAGGTTATGGTCCCGTAGTTAGATTGGAAGATTTGAACAAAACACTAACGACAATTAAAAAAATAAGAGGAGGCGATCATGCCACAAAATGAAAAAGACAATTTCACAATCGATATGGACATGGAATACAAGCGTTGGGTCAGAGCGTATATCATCGAAATTAAGCGTCAAATGTGGGGTTTTGAACACGATTTGAAATGTTTGAAAGAAGAAATAAGTCGGGCTGATCTTTCTGGTAAAACAAAAGAAGCTCAAAATTTCAGATTTCAAAAGACGCAGATCGAATCAAACATCACGGCGCACAATAACAGATTAGTCAAAATTTTAGACATAGCAAGCGATTTGGGAATTAAGTTGACTGGTAGAAAGGAACAAAATGGCAAAAACAATAAGTAGCAAAAAATTTGTTGGTAGTGGTTGCGTCTTATGGCTTCTGATATTCGTCTTTTGGCCGTTAGCAATCGCTTATTACATGACAAAGCAAGAAATTGTTACAGAAGAAGTCGATTCAAAGAAGGCGAAATGAAATATCAAAAAGAATGCCAATGTTGCGGTCAATCGGTGACTGCATACACGCACAACATCAATCGCCAAATGATCGAAGCGTTCATCAAGCTGATTGAACAATATGACAAGAAAAAAGTTCCAGTCAACATCAATCAAGAACTTGGTTTAGATCATAATCAAAAATGTAATCTGCCAAAACTTCAGTATTATGGCTTGATCGTTCGAACACCTGAAGGTTGGTTGCCGACAAAACAAGGTCATCAGTTTTATTACGCAGAAATCGGGGTATTATCGCCAGTCGCTACAATGGGAAACGAATTATTGTCAGAAGATCACGAAGCATGGAAAACGCACGAAAAGAAAAGAAAAACTGTTTTCATCAACGACATCGTGGCAAATCATTACAAGCGTCGTGAAGAATATCAAGAAGAAAAGTCAAAGCAAGAAAGATTATTTGACACAAGCACAGCGAGGTTTCAATGACGAATCCTTGCGACAACTGTTCTGACTGTTGCAAAGAAGTTTATTTCGTTTTATTCGGCGACGATCATGTCAGATGGGCTAAACTGCACGGAATCAAAGTCATCAAGCGTTTCGGTCGATTCTGGGCGACATTCAAAGTGTCATGTCAGAAGTTAAAAGATAATCGATGTTCGATTTACGATTCAAGACCTGAGATGTGTAAAGAATTCAAGTGTGAAAAATTTAATGGAGGGAAAAATGGGAAAGATTCTTCAACCTGAAGAAATGATCATCAAATATTCAACTTTGATGATGAACATGAAACCGAAAGGAAGTTTGCAAGCAGAAGCAAAGGCAAGATTTGAAAGATTTAGACAAAGTGAAGCCGAAAGTATCGGCAAGATTCATCTGTCGGAAGATTACCGCAGAAGAATGATTCATAACAGAAAAAAGGAGATAAATTGAACAATTTAATCAGTAATATCGCCGCTTTCGTTATATTGTTTACGATCGGTTGGATGATCGCCGAATATGTCGGCATGAAAATCGAAAAATATCGTGCGATGCGTATGTTTTACAAGCAATTCAAAGACAAAGGATTGCCAGATCGCATCGTTGATGAAGTGGTCAATTCAATTAAAATGGGAAAAGAGGGGGAATAATTGAACGGAAAAAAAGCGAGAAAAATAAGAGAAACAGCCGCTTTCATCGCAAAAAATTCAAGCGGAACGATGACGCAAAAACAAGCGACGAAGTATTTGAAAAAAGAATATCAAAAAGATAAATTAAACGCTTTTAACAAAGCGACAAGGAGGAAATCGTGAAAGAAAAACTAATTGAAATTGCTATGTGGACGGCTCTCGTCGGTGGTTGGTTGTTTGTCATAACGCTTATCACTTTTTTAATCATGTGGTTGAATTAAGGAGGAATTTTGAGAACAGCAGAAGCAGTCAGTTTTGGACACCCTGACAAGATATGCGATCAGATAAGCGATGCGATTTTAGACGAATGTTTGATTCGTGATGAAGACGCAAGAGTAGCGATCGAAACTATGGGCGGTCATGGGAAAATTTACATTTGCGGCGAAATTAGCATGAACAACATGATGAATAAGTCAGACATTTCTGCTATCGCAAGAAAAGTTTATCGATCGTGCGGATATGAAGATGAAGTCAAAATTCAAGTCAATGTCGTGTCGCAAAGTCCTGACATATCGCAAGGCGTTGATAATGGCGGTGCAGGCGATCAAGGCATCATGATCGGATATGCTTGCAACGACAACGAACAAATGATTCCGCAAGAACTTTATTTAGCACGCAAGATTCTTAAAGAAGTCATTGATCTTGGTTACGGTCCAGACGGAAAAAGTCAGGTGACATTGAACGATCAAAAAGAAATAAGCAGATTGGTGCTTTCAGTTCAACACAAAGAAAACGAAACTGTGGATTCAATAAAGGAAGCAATCAGACAAAGCGGAATTATTTTTAATTGCAGTCCGCTTGCTAAAGATATTGAAATCATCGTCAACGGCACAGGTAAATTCGTCATTGGTGGTTTTCAAGGCGATACTGGTTTGACTGGTCGAAAGATAGTTCAAGACGCTTATGGTCCGCAAGTTTCTGTCGGTGGCGGTGCTTTTTCTGGCAAAGACCCTTCGAAAGTTGATCGATCTGCGGCTTATATGGCGAGAAAGATTGCTGTTGATTTATTGAAAGATTTAAGTATTTATGACGAAGCATTAGTCAAAATCGCTTATTCAATTGGTGTTGCTGAGCCAGTCATGGCTGTCGCAGAAATTGGCACTTTGAAAGCAGAAATCGATTTATTAAAAGGATGTAAATACGACTTAACGCCGAAAGGCATAATCGATTTCTTGGATTTGAAAAAGCCGATCTATCAGAAAACTGCAAAGAACGGTCATTTTGGCAACGGCTTCAATTGGGACAAATAGAACCTTAAAAGATCAGTTTGATATAATTAAATTGCGAATAATTGTGCATTTTGGTCAGCAGGTTTGAAAGAACTCCTGTCCGTTCCTTTCTGCCTGCTGTCCTAAGTGAGAAATCACTTCGCACCTTTTAATCTATGAATTGGTCTTATACCAAGACGAGAATGAGTTGAAAAATGGGGAAACGGCAAAGCTCGTCTTGGTAATCCTTGCTTGGAGGGAACTTGTTTTATCGAAAAAAAAGCAAATACGGTGCGATCAAAAAAAAGTATGCTGGGCGTGTTTATCATTCAAAACTTGAAGCGTCAGGCGCAATGCTTTTAGATAAGATGAAACAAGCAGGTCAAATTACTGATATTGTTCCGCAATACAAGATTTTTCTGAACGCATACGATAAGCACATCACAACGCATATTGTCGATTTCTTAATAACATTGCCAAACGGCAAGAAAAAATTTGTGGAAATAAAAGGTTTTCCCACAGAAATTTGGCGACTGAAAATGAAGTTGACGCAAGCACAACACCCTGATATTCCATATTTAGTCAACCCTGACGAAAAACAAATAATGAAGGAGGATTTTTGAAAATTTTAATTACTGGAATCAATGGTTTTGTCGGTTCACATTTAGCCGAAAGATGTCTTAAATTACCAGATACAGAAGTGATCGGCACGATCAGATATAACCACACTGGTCAAGAACTAAAAAACATTGAACATATCAAAGATCAGGTCACGCTTGAACATGGCGATCTGACTGACTACAATTTCGTTTTTGATGTGATCAATCGTCATAAACCAGATTTTATTTTTCATTTAGCGGCGCAATCATTCGTTAAAGAAAGTTTTGCATCGCCAAGAATGACATTGAATAACAATATCAACATGCAGTTAAATGTCTTGGAAGCGGTCAGAATGCTTAAATTGACTGATACTGTCGTGCATGTTGCTTGTTCAAGTGAAGAATACGGATTGGTTAAACCTGAAGAATGTCCGATCAGCGAAAAAAACGCTTTGATTCCGCTGTCGCCTTATGCCGTGTCAAAGATTACGCAAGATTTCATGGCGCAAAATTATTACTTAACTTATGGCGTGAAAACAATCATCACTCGTGCTTTCAATCACGAAGGCCCAAGACGAGGGCGTGATTTCGTTTTAAGTTCTTTTGCCGAACAAATCGTCAAGATAGAAAATGGACTTCAGGAACCGATTATCAAAGTCGGTAATTTAGATTCACAGCGTGATTTTACGCATATCGACGACATGATTCGTGCTTATTTACTTGCTGTTGTCGAATGTGATTATGGTACGCCTTACAATATCGGAACTGGCGAAACAATAACGATAAAAGAAGCGTTGAATTACATGATTTCAAAATCGACAGTCAAAGATATTAAAATCGTTCAAGACAAAGAACGCATGCGACCAAGTGATGTCGTTTTGCTAAAATGCGATGCGACGAAGTTTAAGAAGAAAACTGGTTGGAAACCGCTAAAAACGACGCAAAATATTTTATTTGATATCTTGAACTATTGGCGAGAGGAATATAAAAAATGAAACAAAAGGGAGGGGATAGATTTTCTGGCGTTTATCATGTTCCTGAACACAATCCAAAAGTCCGTGCAGTCAGAAAACATGCCGCTAAACGCTTTCAGGAACGCTTCGGTGAAGAATTAGACGGCAAGCTGTTAGATGAGATCATTCGTGATATTCAATACGGCAGGGCGAAGTTTATTGGCAAGCAGTCGAACAAAATATCAATCTTTGAAGTCCAAAAGAAAAACAAGCAAATTCGTGTTGTTTATGACAAAAAATATAATACACCAGTAACATTTTTGACAATGGATATGAATCCTTATGTCATGGAAAGGTAAAAATGAAAATCGCAATCATTGGTTCTAAAGGGTATGTCGGTAAAAAGCAAAAAGAATTGTTTTCAGATTTTGAAATCGTCGAATACGATTCAAAAGAAGAACATTCAATTTTACGCAATAAATATCGTGAAAAAGCGAACAAATGTGATGTCGCTTTCGTTTGCGTTCCAACACCTGAAAACTATGACGGATCATGCGACACTTCGATCGTCGAAGATGTTGTTTCATGGCTTAAAACGCCTCTTATCATAATACGATCAACTGTAAAGCCGGGAACGACTGATAAATTATCGTCTGAATTCAACAATTCGAATAAAGAAATCGTTTTTCAACCAGAATATGTCGGTGAAACGCCAAATCACCCGATGAACGATATTAAAAACAGAAAATTCATAATTTTAGGCGGATCGTTACAAGGCACGACAATGGCGCAAAATCTTTATCAAAAAGTTTATGGCGCCGATGTGAAATTCGAAAAAACAAGTGCGATGAACGCCGAAATGGTCAAGTATTTCTTCAACACAGAACTTGCGATTCGAGTGGTCAAAAATTCAATCTTTCATCTTGCTTGCGAGAAATTAGGGGCTGATTATCAACAGATCAGAGAACTTGTCTTATTAGATGACAGAATCAATTCGAGTCATTCATTGGTCTATCCTGAAAAACTTGGTTATGGCGGCAAATGTTTCCCAAAGGATATTAAGGCATTTTCTAAGCTCATCGACGACTTGGATTTAGAAGAATATAATTTATTTTGGAGAGTTGATCACATCAACAATCGATTACAAGAAAGGAATCGACATGGCAAAACGGAAAGCTAAATCTATCAAAAAGAAAATGATCGCTGACACATGCAATCTTTGCGAATTTGTCGGTAAATTTAACGATTATCGAGGGCGAAAAGAAGTCGAATGCCCAAACTGCGGATCATTGGAACGACAGCGATTCTTGTATTTAGAAATGAAACAATTTATCACGCCTGAAGCAAGAATTTTACACTTCTCACCAAACAAAGGGCTGAAGAAGACGCTACAAGCCGCCCAGACGAAAGTTTATATCACAGTTGATAAGGAAGCTGGCGAAACAATGCAAGCAGACATTCAGTCGCTTCCGTTTGACGACAATTCGTTCGATGTGATTATTTGTTCGCATATTTTAGAGCATATCCCAGACGATGAAAAAGCGGTTGCCGAATTAAGGCGTGTTCTTTCAGAAAAAGGTCATATTTTCATTCAAGTACCTTTGTTTCATGACAATCAACCTGATCATGTCAGAAGTTACGACATCAAATCGATTTCTGAACTTCTTGGCAAAGATCATTCGATCGTTACATGTGAAGCGCCGTTAAATACAGAATTCAGATTTGACGAACGAAGCAACAAGATATTTATTATCACAAAAAATGATTGATTATCTTATTATTTTAGCTGTTCATCTTTACGCTGACTTTCATTTGCAAGGCAGTCATATTTCAGCGAAAAAATGCGATGTGCCTTTCATGATGATACTGCATTGCACGCTTTACGCTTCGATCATGTCGATCGTCTATTATTTCGTCTTTGATAGACATTCGATAGCTGTATTTCTGATTTTATGGTTAAGTCATTATCTTTTAGACAATTACGGCTGTCTATTTACGAAAAATCACAAGGAAATGTCAATTTGGTTGGATCAAGCGGTTCATTTAGCAATCGCTTTGATGCTTTACTGGATATGAAATGCCCGGCGAATGTTCAAGAAGCGATCTATGGTATATTATAGGATTAGCAATATTGATTTTATTTCTCATGGAATATAACGAAAGGACAAGAAAATAAAATGTCAAAAATTACTGTAAATTCTAAAAAGTGCATGGGTTGCGGTGCTTGTGCCGAACTACACCCTAATATCTTTCAGATAGGCGACGACGGAACAAGTTTTGTAAAACGATCGCCTGAAGAAGACGCAGATTTGATCGAAATTATCGAAATATGTCCGAACAAAGCTATCGAAAAAATATAAGCAATTAGAAGCAATTTCAAGGAGGAAAATGTCAGAAGAACAATTGAAATGGCACAACGAACGACGAATAGTCAATGATTTGATTCCGTTTGAACATAATCCAAGACAGATGACTGATGTTCAAGTCGAAAATCTTAAAAAATCTTTGCTAAAGTTTGATTTGGTCGAAATTCCTGTCGCAGATCTCGACAATCGTATTGTCGCAGGTCATCAGCGATTAAAGATTATGCAATTGCTTGGTCGTGGTAATGAAGAAATAGATGTCAGAATGCCAAATCGCAAGCTAACTGAAGAAGAATTCAAAGAATATAACATCAGATCAAACAAGAATTCTGGCGAATGGAACTTTGACGAACTCGCAAATTTCTTTGACATGGAAGATTTACTGCAATGGGGCTTTGAAGAAACTGATTTCAGTCATAACGAAGACGAAGAAAAAGAAATGAAACTAAAACAAGAATTTCAAGTCGTGATCGATTGCGAAAACGAAATAGAACAAAAAGAAACATACGATAATTTGACAAATGAAGGTTACAAATGCCGCATTTTGAGCTTGTAAAAGAATCAAAACCTGAAAAGACATTCCGTGTCGCTTCAGTCATGGGCAAATTTGATTTAGAAAGCGAACACATTGTCGAAAAGTTCGCAGGCGATTTGAATTTAGACGATGACTGGCAAATCGGAGTAATCTGCGGAAATTCAGGCACAGGCAAGACGACAATCGCAAAGGAATTATTCAAAGATTCATATTTTATGGGAAATGATTATGGTTCAAATTCTGTTTTAGACGACATGCCAAAAGACAAAACGATTGAAGAAATCACGACTATGTTCAATTCAGTCGGCTTTTCATCACCGCCAAGTTGGTTGAAACCTTATGCCGTCTTATCGAACGGCGAGAAAATGCGTGTTGATTTAGCAAAGGCATTGCTTTCGGACAAAAAACTGATCGTCTTTGATGAATTTACAAGTGTCGTCGATCGTAATATCGCAAAGATCGGATCATTCGCTGTATCAAAGGCAATCAGACGCACCAACAAGAAATTTATTGCGGTGACCTGTCATTACGATATTCTTGAATGGCTACAACCTGACTGGATATTTGACACCAACACGATGACGGCTCAAAAAAAAACTTCAAGCGACCAGAAATCGCAGTTGATATCTATCGATGCAACAAATCTTATTGGCGACTGTTTAGAAAGTATCACTATCTGAACGCTGAACTTTCTTCCGCATCTCAATGCTATTTAGCGACAATCAACAATCAACCAGTCGGCTTCATCGCAGTTTTGCATTTTCCACATCCAAAGGTTAAGAATGTCAAAAAGGTTCATCGTCTGGTCGTCTTACCAGATTATCAAGGCATTGGCATCGGTAACAGATTGCTTGAAGTTATAGGTCATCATTACAAAAGTCGCAACTTCAGATTTACAATAGTCACCGCATCGCCTGCATTGATTCATTACTTTGCTAAAAGCGGAAAGTGGAAATTAAAACATCAAGGTCGAATGACTGGCGGCACAGCCAAAGCGAACCAAGCCATTCAAAAGACAGTATCAACAAACAGATTGACGACATCATGGGAGTTAAGATGACAGAAATTTCAACAAAATCAACAAATCCACCTCAAAAAACTGATCAGCAAAGAACGATTGAAGCAAAAGAAACTTTTCTCGAAGTTTATTTCAACAATGCTTGCAATATTTCAACGACATGCAAAGCGGCTAATATTGATCGTGGGACATATTATCATTGGATTGACACCGATCCCGAATTTCACAAAAAGGTTGAAAATGTCGAAGAACAGTTGATCGATACAGTTGAATCGAAATTATTAAAACATATTCACGCTGACAATTTGAAAGCGATCGTTTTTTATCTGAAAACAAAAGGCAGATCAAGAGGTTATATCGAAAAGATCGAAACTGAAAACAAGCATAGCTTCTTTGATCCGTCGATGATTTCACAAGTCAGAAATAAATTAAAGGAATTAGATGATTCCAATACAGGAAACAATCAATCGAAATGATCCGAAAAATCTTGCGATAGCGGTTAAAGCAATTGACGATTTTCATTTCTTCGTCAGATACATTTTTAGTGCGTCTTTCGAAGAATTCGTTGACGGCGATTATTTAAGAATTGTTTGTGCGTTCTTATCAAACAACCGTAACACGATGCGTGTTTCTGCTCGTGATCACTTCAAATCGACTTCGCTTTACGCTTTTGTCATGTGGCGCATTTGGCAGATGCTTGAAAAAGAAAAGTCGGTCGAAGAACATTACTTTTCGTTCAACCAAGAAATGGCTGGTTATCACATACGCAAGATCAAATCTTTGATTAGCGTCAATCCGTGGTTTGGCGATTTGATTGATATCAAAGAACAAGCCGAATCGGTGCTAAAAGTTACATGGACAGGCAAATCGTTTTATTCGCTTGAACCAAAGGGCTTGTTGGCTTTTAAGCGTGGCATTCATTGCGACGGCGTTTATGTCGATGACCCTTTTCAAGACCCTGAAAACAAATTGCAACCGACATTGATTAAAAAGATCAACAATATTTTTAAGACGCAGATTCTTTCAATGCCGCACAAAGATCACGGCATTTGTCATGTTGTAGGCACACCACAGACAAATTATGACTTTTTCTTTGAACCTGGCATGCGTAAAGAATCAGGCGGTTCGTTTTCAGTCAAAATTATGCCTGCGATCATAAGCTACGAACACAAAGAAACGATATGGCCCGAATATTGGCCGTTTGACAAGCTGATGCAGAAAAAAGCCGATCTAAACGACGATCGTGTCTTCAATCAAGAATTCATGTGTTCGCCTGTCTTTTCAGAAGATAGCTATTTGAAAGAACCTGAACTTCGCAACTGCATCGACGGAACTTTGCATAATGTTGATTGCTTCACTAAATTACCAGAAGAATTTTTAATCGGTTACAATGTCGTCGCTGGTTGGGATATTGGGAAGCGTGTTCACCCGAGTCATTTCAGCGTCTTCTTGCAAGATGAACAAGGCAACTTGAAACAAATTGCGACAAAGTGGTTTCTGCATTGGGATTATACGAATGGTCATGAATACATACCAGAACGCCCGACGCAATTGGAATATGTCAAAGAAGCGATTAAGAATTTGCGTATCGATTATTTATATTACGACGCAACAAGAGGGGAATTTGAAACATTGCGAGAAAATGGGGCATTGCCAAGCGAAATGATTCCGATTATATTTACGGTAAAAAAGATGTCCGCTATGGCTTCTGACTTGCAACAACTAATAGCAACTCGTAAAATAAAGCTGATTGACGATGAAAGACAAATACAACAAATGTTGATGGTAAATAATGACCTCAAGGCGCTTGAAAATCCAGACGGACACGGCGACAGCTTTTGGTCAAACGCTATGGTCGCCCAGTTCAAGGAAAATGTCAGAACATTTAGTCAAAAACCTGTGGGGTGGTGATGTTCATACAACAATTGATGAATGGGGAAAAAGACATTCAGTTTCCGCCGAAAGACGATCTCGGCAGATTACAGCAATATAAAGAAAATGAACTATTATTTTTAGGCAAACATAAGGAAGTTTTTAATCCGAAACACGACATTGAGCTTTCGCAAGGTTTGTCGCCTGTTGATGATTATATTTCTTGCAATTACGCTGGTATCATTTCACGAACATGCGCCGATTTTCTATTTGGCGAACCGATTGAAGTGATGTCGTCTGAACCTGGCATAGACAAGAAAGTCAAAGAAATCATCAGCCGTTCTAATTTAGACGCTAAAAATGCGGAAAGTGCTTTGGCTCAAAGCTACAAGGGCGATATTGTCATCAAGGCACGCTACAAAGACGGCGTTGGGTCTTTTATCGAATATAGTTCACCTGATATCTATTTTCCAGAAATTGATCCCGATAATGTCAACGAACTAAAGCGTGTCGGTTTAGCGTGGATCAGACACTTCAATGATGAAAGATATCTTCGTGTCGAAATTCACGAAGTCGGAAAAATCTATAATAAATTATTTCATATCAAAGACGATAAATTGGATTATGAAGTGCCGCTTGAACTGCTTTATGACAATTTAGATGAAGTCGTCGATACTGGCATTGATCAAATACTTGTTCGATTGATTCCTAACTTCAAAAAAGTCGATACGCATTTTGGTTTAAGCGATTACTACGATTTGAAAGATTTATTCAAAGCAATCAACAATCGTGTTTCAAGAATTTCGTCAGTTCAAAACAGACATTCAGACCCGATTCTTGCTGTTCCAAAGGGCGTTCTTGACGAAAAAGGTCAAGTTAAGCGTGGCAACTTAAAGATGTTTGAAATCACTTCTGAAACGCAACAAAAACCAGAATACATCGTTTGGGACGCAAAACTTGATTTTGCTTTCAAAGAAATCGAAGTGTTGGAAGAAATGATCTTAAAAGCGTCTGAAATTTCACAAGGAATCTTCGGAACTGACAAAGGCGGTGTCGCAGAATCAGGTCGTGCATTAAAATTCAAACTTTTGCGAACATTGGCGAAGATCAAACGCAAGCAAAGATATTACAACATCGCTTTGGAAGAAATATTCAAAGCCGCATTGGCTTTAGAAGGTGTCAAAAACGCTGAAATCAATATCAAATGGAACGACGGTATTCCACAAGACGAACGAGAAGAAGCAGAAACAAACGAAATCTTGATTCGATCTGATCAGATGAGCATTGAAGAAGCAGTCAAACAGCGACACCCTGAATTTTCAGACGAAGAAGTGCAAGAAGAAATCGAAAAAATTAAATCGAACACAATGCCGACGCCCGCTTCCGGGATTCCCGGCATGACAAACATCGATAATCAAGACATGGCAAACGATAAAGGCGCTGACAATACTGACAAATCAGACGATCAAATGATGAACGACAAAAAGAATAAATAAAGGCGGTTTGAATGGCATTAACAGACGGATTTCCCGACAAATGGATCGCCGAACTGGTCAATTTATACAAATCGGCTTATTTAGACATTCTTAAAATGCAAAAGAATATTACGCCTGTTCAAGTGTCAAGAAACCGCACGATATTGCGAGAAATTGAAGGAGTTTTGCAGGGCTTGGATAAAGAAACAGTCAAATGGTTGCAAGCGAAACTTCCTGTAATTTACAAAGACGGATTACAAACAGCCGAAAATCAATTGAAAGAAAACGGCTTCAAGTTGACAGCGACAAGTTTCACGCAGATTCATAAAGATGCGATTGAAATAATCGCAAAAGATTCATATTTGGATTTTGCTAAAGCAATGGATATTGTCAGAAAAGAAAGTCGCAGATCGGTTGACGAAGCGTTGAAACTGCAAATCAGAATTGATTTAGCCAAAGGTGCGATTGAAGGTCAAACATTAAAGCAAAACACCGAAACATTAGTCAAAAATCTTAAAGCTAAAGGCGTTGAAGCGTTGACGGATAAAGCAGGCAAACGCTGGCAATTGGACAACTACGCAGAAATGCTGACACGAACAAAGGCGGTGCAAGCTCACAATGCAGGCGTATCAAATCGCATGATCGAAAACGGCTATGATTTAGTCGAAGTTTCAAGTCACCCTGACAGTTCAGCTGTATGCTATCCGTATCAAGGAAAAGTGTATAGTTTGACAGGCGCAACAAAGGGATATAAACTATTAGATGAAGCCATCGGAGGCGGACTGTTTCACCCTAATTGCCGTCATACGATCACACCGTATCATTCACAATTAGCAGATATTTAATAAAAATCGACCTCGAATGTCGTAAAACTTATGCAAAGGAGATTTCAAATGGCTGACGATCAAACTCCAAACGGCGATCAGCAACCGAAAAACAAAGCTGACGATCAAGATCAGATTGGCAAAAAAGATCAAAAGCCCGATGCGCCTGCGGGTAATGACAAAGGCGACGATACCGAAGCATGGAAAAAAGAAAAACAAGGTATCTTATCTGAATTGACTGAAACGAGAAAGAAGCTGAAAGACATCGAAGAATCAAAAACGAAAGAAGAAGAAGAAAAGTTGAAAGAAGGGAAAAAGTTTCAAGAATTAGCCGAGAAGAAAGAACAGGAAGTAATCACATTAAAAAACCAACTTGCTGAAAAAGAAAAGCAAGTATCTGTCAAAGATTTGGCAAGCAAAGCCGGGGCAAACGACACCAATGATGTTTATGCCTTAATCGGTTCGCAAATCCAAGTCGATAAAGACGGCAATGTTGATTCGGCGGCGGCTCAAACGCTGATCGACGAATTAAAGACATCAAAGCCGTATTTATTCGGTCGCAAGACCAATGACATTGGTGGTGGTTCTTCGCCTGCAGATTCTTCTCAAAATAATAGTCAAACTTTCACGGCGAGCCAATTAAGAGATCCAGGATTCTATCAAAAGAATCGTGATGCAATCTTAAAAGCTCAAAAGGAAGGCAAGATTATTCAAGATTGAGGTTGCAATGGCAAATAATCATATCGACAAAGGAAGCATTGATGCTTTCACACCGACAATCGTCGCACAAGAAGCGATCAATTATCTTCGAGAATATTCGATCATGCCTGCTTTGGTTTCAAAAAATGTAGGCACAGAATTCAGAGAAAAAGGCGAAGTTTTAACCATTCCTAAATATGGTAATGTTACTGTTCGAGATAAATCAGCAAACACCGACATCACTATTGATAAACCAAACGATGATGCGGTTGCCTTAACGCTTAACAAACACAAATATGTTGCTTTCGGCTTGGAAGATTCGGCTCGTGCCATTTCAGGTAGTGGCGACATTTTGCCTGGTTATGCGAAACAGGGTCTTCAGAGATTAGCTGATCAGGTTGATGCTGACTTGTTAGCTTTGATCACTTCAACGACTGATCAAGTCGGTTCCGCTGGCGTTGCTATCACTCCCGACATGCTTATTGACGCACGCAAAGAATTGATCGATAACAATGTCCCGATTCAGGAACGAAAATATGCTGTCATTTCGCCAAAAGATGAAGCATATCTGTTAAAGCAAGAAAAGTTCACTTCAGCCGCTTGGTTGGATGATGCCGGTGTTGCTTTGAAAGAAGCATCATTAGGTCGACGCTATGGCATGGATATCTTTGTTGATACTCAAATGCCAACTTCAGGTTCATCTCCTGTTACCACTCGCAATGTCTTGTTTGCTCCTGATGCTTTCGTCTTGGCAATGCGTCCGCTACCGATTCCGCCTGCTGGCGTGATCGCCGCTGACACGCTTGTTGATGAAAAAACTGGTATTGCCGTTCGTGTAATTTACTCCTATGACCACAAGTCAATGGCCGTTCTTTGCACGATCGATGTCCTTTACGGTTGCGCCGTCAAGATGGATGAATTCGCTGTTGAAATTCTTTCCTAAGATATAGGTATGAGAGGTCTTCGGACCTCTTTACCTGTACCATAGGACTAAATAAGGTAGGGAAAATGATCGATGTTACATTTTTATCCACAAAAAATGACAGATTGAATGGCTACGGTCGTTCAAAGCAAGCTCTTATTAAATATTGCAAAGAATTTGGACTCAACTTAATTGAAGACGATGTTCATCGTAAATTTGGTTTGTGCTACGCAATGCCTGCTTCTATTTATCAATTGAAAGCAGATTACAAAGTTCTTTATACGATGTTCGAATCAAACAAATTACCGCCAAGATTTGTCGCACCATTACCTGAAGCTGATAAAATACTTGTGCCAAGCAAGTTTTGTTCTGAAGTTTTCTTCAAACACGGTTTTGACAACGAAGTTGTGCCTTTAGGCTACGACAGCGAAATATACAAGCCCTACAATCGTCCAGAACGAGATTTATTCGTATTTCTGCATTATGACAGCTTCACAGTCAGAAAGGGCTGGCACGAGGTCTTCAAGGCGTTTCAAAAGGCATTCAAAAAAGATGAACCTGTCAGAATCATTTTCAAGACGACTGAAAGCAATAAATTGATTCCACCGCTACATTTGTATCCGCAAATGAAAACAATCGTCGCCGATTATGACGATTACGAAATGAACGCTTTGCTTAAAAAGTCGGATTGTTTCGTGTTTCCAAGTCGTGGCGAAGGATTGGGTATTCCACCGCTTGAAGCTATGGCGACAGGCGTTCCAGTTATTGCGCCGAACAAACACGGAATCGCACAATATTACAATAAAAAGTGCATGCTTAAAGTTAAAAGTCAAAAGATAAAAGCGATCTATGCTCATTTCAAGGGTGAAGATTGCGGTCGAATGGTCAAGTGTTCTATTTCAGATTTGGCAAGGAAAATGCGATTTGCTTATGACAATCAAGAAAAGATGAAAAAAATGGGTCAAATCGCTTCCGAATATGCGGCGAAAAATTACACTTATCGTCATACGGCTAAAAAGTTATCGGAGGTTTTTCATGATTTGGCTAATCAACAAAAAGGGTAAAAAGATCGGTTTTGATGCGGCGACTGAACAAGAAAAGATCGATCAGCATATCAAAGAATTCGGTTTTTGGGTTCTAAAGAATAAAGAAGAAGAATCAAAAATTCAAGTGATCAAGAATCCGATCGGTAAATTTAGAATCGCTATCATCGAAGAAAACTGTCAGTTCTATTCTGGCGGTCGATATTTCGGTTTTATGTTTTCAAAGGCATTACTTGATCTTGCAAAATTGAACGATTGGGAAGTCAAATATTATTCAAATCGTGAACCGTCTTTTGCACGAGATTTTTCGCTTTATCAAGATTTAGAAGTCAATCTGATTAAGAATTTCAAACAACCGCTTGATATACCAGAAGCCGATCTTTACATCAGCTATCCGACATTTGGCAACGAAAGAGCGATCGAACTTGGCAAGAAATACAACAAACCAGTCATTTGTTTTGTTTTTGATGCTGTTCCATACATCAAAAAAGTCGTACCCGAAGATTACAATATGGAACAAGAATATTTTGCGTCAATGGCGACTGCGATAAGACGAGCAAAAAACATTAAGATATTTGCGATTTCGGAAATGACAAAAGAATATTCAAAAGCGTGGTTACATAAAAAAGACGATGATTTCGAAGTCGTTTATCCAACAGTCAATTCAAGAGTTTTATCGGCTGTTCCAGATATGCAACGCAAGAATTGGGTTGCTTATGTCAGTCGATTTGTCAATCGCAAGAATTTCGAAGAAAACTTCAAAGCGTTTGCAAAACTTCCGAAAAAATGGAAGTTGCAGATCGTAACATCTGCTTTCAATCAAGATGTGATCAATAAGATGCTTGCAAAATACGAACTTCAAGATCGTGTCGTCATTCACAACAGCATTTCAGATTACGAAAAGTTCAAACTGTTCAAGCAATGCAAATTCATGATCAATTCGTCGAAGTTCGAAGGTTTCGGCATGTGGATAATCGAAGCAATGGCTTGCGGAATGCCTGTCGTGTTCTACGATTATCCGATCGCACATGAAATCGCAAAAGTCGCAGGCACAGCAAAGTTTATGCGAATGGCAAAATATGGCGATTACAAAAGTTTTGAAAAATTAGTGCTTAACACGGCAAGAGAAGAAAAGATTTACGAACCAAATTTAGTGTTTAACTTTCACTTTCTTGTTCAACAATCACAAAAAGCATTAGGAAAAATAATTGATGGAACAAAATAATCTTGAACTTACGCTTTTCACACCCTTTTCACGAGAATTTTCAATCTTTCGCTATCTTGAATGGCTTGATCGTGCGAAATTAGATAAGAAAAAAACAAGATTGGTTTTCATGGATAATAGTCATAATCAGTTTGTTCGCAACGCATTGATCGGTTATCTGAAGAAAGTCAATGATCAATGGGGCGATACGATGTATGTCAACATTGATCGTGATCGTGTTTTAGAAGCGGGACCGAAGCGTTGGCAAGTAATCGCCGACAATATGAACGAATCGCTGAAATTCTTACAAACGCCTTACTACGCAATGGTCGAAGACGATACTATCCCACCAGATGACGCTATAAGCCGTCTGAAAGCACATTTGAACGACGATGTGAGAATGGCTCAAGGAACTGAAATTGCTCGTTCCACAGATCGATTTGTGGGTGCGTGGGATCTAATGACGAACGAACAAGGTCATATCATAAGCATGAAAAGCAAAGAACTGAAGCATTCTGGCACAGAAGAAATCACAGGCGGAGGGTTTTTCTGCTTCGTCTGCGATTCAAAGATATTCGAACAGATTAAATTTACTGGCGACGGCAGAAACAGCTTTGCAGGGCCCGACACGCTATTTCCGTTTGACATCACAAAATTGGGCTACAAAGCGATCATCGATTGGTCGGTAAAATGCGATCATATCCAACCGCTACTGAATGGCGACATCGAAATAATCAAAGCAGATAAAGCACGAATTCAAATAAAAGAAATAATAAGCGAACGCAAGCTGAAAGTGAGTTTTAATGACCAGTCATTATGAAAACATTCCACAAATTCTTGAATGGATCATTCAAGAAGATCCCAAAACAGTCGTCGATATCGGTTTCGGTCATGGTAAATACGGCTTTTTGACGAAAGAATATCTTGAAATAAGACCTGAACTTTTAGACGGTCAGAAGCACTCAGTCATTTTAACAGGAATTGAAGCGTTCAGAGACGGAATCACAGAATTGCAACGCAATATTTATGACATCATCATGGTTCAAGAAATAGAACAGACGAATTTGAACATTCATTTCGATTTAGCGTTATGGATTGATGTTTTAGAACATCTTGAACATGATCAAGCAATCGAAGTGATGAAACGAAACGCTATGAAAGCAAAAACACATCTTATTTCAACGCCGATCGGATTTTACACCGAAGATTTGAAACGCAACGAACATTATGATTCGCACAAGTGCTTGATAACGCAAGAAGATATCTACGAATGTTTCAAAGGTGCAGAAATTGCAACTATTAAAACAAAAAGAGCATTACTTGCGAGGGTAAAATGGCTGTAATCGCATGGGTTGCCGATCAATTTTTAAGTGAACATTTCGGTGGCGCACAGCAAACAAACGATGTGATGATCAAAGCAGGGCGTGCAAAAGGTCATAAGATCATCGAAGTGCGACCTGACGATTTTGATACTGAAAAATTATTGAAAGTTGATCTTGTGATCACGAATAATATTACGAAGTTCAGTCAAAACGATATTCAATGGATTTGCGACAATGTGTCGTTTGTCAGATATGAACATGATTACGAAAGCGTTTCAAATCACAAAAATCCATTTTTGAACGCAAAAAAAAGCATCTTTTTGTCGCCTTTGCATTATCAAGAAATTAAGTTTGAATGCCCGAATGTCATATTTATTCCGTCACCAGTGATTGATTTTGGTGCATTAAAAGCAGATCGTTCCAAAAATTCTGTTATTTGGACTGGTTTCTTTTCAAAGCCAAAAGGACTTGAAAGAGTTTTACAATATGCACAAGAACACGCTGATCTGACTTTCGATTTTTACGGCAATCATGATCACAATATTATCTTGGCAATCAATCGCATTAAAAATTGTGCTTACAGAGGTCAACTAAACACCGTCGAAGAAAAGATCAAAGCGTATTCAAGCCATGAATATTTCATTCATTTGCCGAATTGGCGTGAACCGTTCGGGCGTTCTGTCATGGAAGCATATCTTTGCGGTTGTTCCTTAATAGTTGAAAAAGATCGCATCGGGGCGTTATCATACAATTGGGATTATCAAAATTATGCTATGATAAAAAAGGAAACGGAAAATGCTCCAAATAGATTTTGGGAAACTATTGACGGAGTATTAAATGAGCTTAACTTTTAACTACCCCTTAACACATCAACTTGCAAATTCGTTTGTTTCTCTTACAGAAGCAGAAGATTATTTTGCGAACTCTTTTGATATTGAAGATTGGTCAAACGCATCAGATGACGACAAGAAACGATCGCTGATCAAAGCGACTGAAATTATCAACAACTTCAGATTTCATGACGATAAGTTATACGCTGATCAAGCGTTAAAAATGCCGATCGTCGGTCATGAAGAAGTAACAGGTCAAGCAGACAGCGGAAACACGACCACGATAGTTGACGCAGGTTTGATCGATGACGAACTTTACATTGATGATTACTGGAATAATGGCGCCATAAGAATTATTGAAGGCACAAATGAAAATGAAGTGCGAATAATTACCGACTTCGATGTTTCAACTGGCACAATCACATTTGAAGCGATGCCTGTCGCTTGCGATTCGACAAGTCAGTTTGTGCTTATTCGTGAACTTCCAAGAAGTTTCAAATATGCAGTTTATGAACTCGCATTGTGGATACTGCAACGCAAAGACAAAGAAGATCACGATCCAAGAGTTCAAAGCTATCGTATCGGTAACTTTTCGAAAAACTTTTTCAAAAACGAAGGCGAAATCTTTTTACCACCTAAAGTCATGACTTATTTAGCAAATTTCATAAGTAAAACAGGAAGAATAATAGAATGAACGAATTACTAAATCAAATCGCATGGATTAAAAGAAAAACAGGGTTTGACGAATTCGGAAAACCGATCTTCGCTTTTGACGAAAAAATCAGTTGTCGCTTGGAAAAACAAACCAAGATATTAAAAGATGAAAGCGGTCAAGATATTATCTGCAACGGCACAATATTTCTAAAAGGCGATCAAGAAGTCGCTGAAAAGGACATCGTAACAGACGAAATTGACACTTATTCAGTTTATGCCGTGAACATCTTAACCGATGAAAAGGGAAAAGTTCATCACAAAGAAGCTCTTTTGAGATTTACCGATGGCGATAAATAATGGCGCAGATGAAGTCAAAAGAAACTTAAAAAAAATCGGCAATATTATTTCTGGCGAAACTGATAAAACAATTGGAGAAGTAGTCGACGAAGTTTTGCGACGATCAAGAAAGATCGTACCGCACGACAAAGGCACGCTTCAGCGATCTGGTAACACCAGAAAAGTCGGCTTTGCAAATTTCGAAGTTGGCTATCATACGCCTTATGCTCATCGATTGCATGAACACCCTGAATATAAGTTCAAAAAAGGGCGACAAGGCAAATATTTGGAAAATCCTGCAAAGGAAATGGTGTCAAAACTTGGTTTAATCTTATCAACTAATATTAAAAACAAGAGCTAAACATGATTTTTTTACAAGAATTGGCAAAATACATTCAAGACAACACGACATATAAACGCAATGTTGATATTTTTTTGAGCAAGCAACCAGACAGAACAAAAAAAGTGAATTGCATTACCTTATATCAGACGGGGGGGCTTGAAAGCACGGGCGAGATATCTGCTATAATGGACATAACGGTTCAGATTATCATTCGCAACACGAAGTATGCTGACGGCGAAGCGATCGGTAAAGAATTAAGAGATTTGTTGCATGGAAAAAACAAATACGATTTAACCAGTTATCATGTCCTTTATTCGCAGGCGATTCAAGATTTTCCTGCACATATCGGGCAAGATGAAAATGGGAATGATGAATTTTCAATAAACTTTCATCTAAAGATAAGATGAGAGGAGGATTAAATGGCTAAAGATGCCACAAAAGTAGAAATCGGACAATGTGATGTAACAATTGGCGGTAAAGCGATGGGTCATACAAAAGGCGGCGTTGAAGTTACCTATACACCAGACATTCATATGGTGACCGTCGATGAATATGGTTCAAGCCCTGTTGATGCTGTTTTAATCGGTGAAGAATTCAAAGTCAAAGCGTTTTTCGCAGAATGGCAATACGATCAGATCAAGAAAGCGATTCCATTCGGCACTTTAACTTCAACCACGAGCATCAAAATTGGTAAACAAGCAGGTGCTTCAGGTTTAGCGGCCGCTGAAAAGATGCTGTTCAGACCAAAAGGCACATCTGGCGCACACGACATCGTTATTCACAAAGGTATTGCAATTTCTGAAGTCCCGATGCCACACAAAATCGATGAAGAAAGAATCTGGGAAGTCGAATTCATTGCTTTGGTTGATGAAACCAAATCAAATGGCAATTACTTGGCGATTATCGGCGATTCAACTGACTAAAAGTAAATAAATAATTGGGAGGAATGGGAAATGATCAATCTTGATGAGATCAAACCTGCGTTGGTGGAATTCCAACTAAAAGGCAAGTTGTTCAAAGTCAAAGAACCGACTTTAGCTCAATTTGTCGAACTTGAAAAAATCATCGTCGGTCAAGGCAAGCTATCTGAAATCAAAACATTCTTTGAAGCAATTTTGGAAGATCCAAAAGGCATTGAAGATGTGATGCAAGCAACTACGACACAGTTAAGAAAGATTTTGCAAAACATTTCAGAAGAAGCACAAAGCCCAAAAGAAGTCGAGCAAGCTATATTAAAGTAATCGCACGGCTTGCTCGATTCTTCGGGTTCGGTTACACAGAAGTTCTTTCAATGCCGATGAGCGTTGCAATAGCATTCGCCAATCAAATTGAAAAAATGCAAGCTGAAGAAGCGATTATGATGCTTGCAATAGCCAATGACCCGAAACCGATGTACAACATCGATCCGAGAAAATCTCGTCTTAACGGATTGATGGATCAATTCAAGTCGCTAATCGACAGCGATGCACGCTATGGAAACGAAGAACCTGATTTAGCAGGCATCGAAATGTTGAAAAGCAAGTTGCAGTCAACGCAGTCAATGAAAAAGAGGGCATAATGGCTTTCAACGCTGGTGACATCATTGTCAATATAAAAGCCGATTTAAGTGGTTTTGAACGAGCTTTAGGTCAAGTTTCAAGTCGGTTGAATATTTTAAGTTCTGCAAATGTTTCAGCGTCGCAGACATTCGCTAAAACGCTTGGAATTACAGCGGCCGCATTGGGTACGGTCGGCTTTTTTGGTATGAAAGCCGCAGGCGATCTTGAAACTGCAAGACAGGGCTTTGTAACGCTTTTGGGAAGTGCCAAAGACGCAGACGAAATCATTGCGAAGATTAAAAAAGATGCCGCAAGCACGCCTTTTGAACTGTCAGGTCTTATTCAAGCAAACCAAGCATTGACCGCCGTTACGAAAAACGGCATGCGTTCTGAAGATGTTTTACTAAATGTCGGTAAAGCATTAGCCGCTTCAGGTAAAGGTCAAGCGGAACTCGATCGCATCATTGCCAACTTGCAACAAATCGGTCTTACTGGAAAAATCACCGAAATGGATGTGCGTCAATTCGGCATGTCTGGTATCAATATTTTGGAATTATTAGCTGATTATTATGGTGTAACGACAGCCGAAGCAGGCGAAATGGTCAAAGATAGCAAAGACGCATTCGGCGATCTTGAAAAAGCATTTGCAAAAGCAGGAAACGCAGGCGGTAAATTTTCAAGATCATTCATTGAACAATCGGGAACTTGGAATCAATTGGTGTCGAATGTCAAAGACACTATGTGGATTTGGGCGGGCGATTTAGTCAAAAATACTGGCTTGTTCGACGCTATGAAAAAAGCGTTGGCAAGTGCATTGGGCTGGCTTGCTGACAACAAAGAACGCATTTTAGGCGCTATTACAGCGACATTCGGTTGGTTAAAAGATAATTTGCCGATCGTCATTGGAATCATCATTGGTGGATTACTTCCTGCATTGGGTGCATTATTTGCACCAATAATCACTATGATTGGCACATTATGGCCGTTCATGCTTGCATTAGTCGGCATCAGCATCGCAGTAAACGCCTTAATTAAGCATTTTGGCGGTCTACAAGGCACGCTACAAGCATTGCAACCGATCATCAACTTATTATCTTCTGTGTGGAATAATGTCTTAAAACCGCCGCTTGAAGCGTTGTGGAACTTAATTAAAACGCAGTTAATTCCTGCGTTCAAAGATTTATGGACTCAAATTTCACCGATTTTAATTCCTGTTTGGAAAGCTTTAGCCGCAATTAGTGGCGGAATATTGCTTACCGCAATACTGGCTGTCATTGCCGTTTTATACGCTTTGATTTGGGTCGTAACAAAGATAATAAATGCTTTTGTTTGGTATAACGATCAGCTTAAAAGAAATTCAGATGCGTCAAAAGCATTTTGGGAATCAGTCGGACAAAATATCATTGGCGCTTTCAATTGGGTGATGGATAAAATTCGTGAAGTTATCAGTTGGTTCTATAATTTGCGAAACAGCTTGTCAGACGCTTTGAGCGGGGCAGGGGAAGCAATCAAAGCACCTTTTCGAAGTGCATTTGACTGGATCAAAGATAAGATCGGTGGAGTGAAAGACGCATTGAGCAATCTTAATCCGTTTCAAAGACATTCGCCGTCATTAGTTGACATGGTCAAACTTGGAACAACTGAAATCAAAGACCTTTACGGTTCGATGTTTTCTGAAATTGGCACAATGTCGGTTGACGCAAAACCGCAGTTAAATCAAATCGCAATGGAACCTGCACAAGTTCAACCGATTCAAAATCGCACGGTTCAAGTCAACATCAATCCTGGCATTATGGTTGCGACACCGCAAGAAGCACGAACATTGTCTGAAATGGTTTATGACAACATCAATCAAATTAAAAGAGCAAATGGAGAGGCATTGATATGAGTTTCACATTAGCGGGATCTGCTATCCCTACGCCAAGCAAAAAAACAGAATCGTCTGACGCTATCGTCGTCAATCACAAGTGTATTGACGGCACAAATACTCGTGATTTTGTCGGAACTGAAAAAAGAATTTTCGAATGTGAATGGGCGAATATCGAATATTCAGATTTTCAAACGATCAAAAACGCTTATGAAGATCAACGAGATAATGGCACAGCAAAAAATCTGACGATATCTGAAACAGGTTTATCTTTTAACGCCAATGTTTTGATTACTATCGGCGGAATTGATTTTCATATCCCGAATCATTTTGACTGGCGACAGCTTTCCGTAACATTCAAGGAGGTCTAATTGTTATCGGTCAATAACGATTTCAAACTAAAAGCGAAATCAAAAAATCGCCCTGTTCGTGCAGGCGCAGGCATTTCGTGGCTTAAAACATACGCAGGGGCTGATTGGTTTTCGATCGGTATTTCAACGATCGGCGGAAACGATGTTATCAAAGGCACAGGAAGCGTCGTCTCTGAAGCTGACAATTACGCTTATTATGACGAATCTGATTATTTGATGAGTTTGGAATATGACCGCTGGTTTGAAGAACCTGTCTTTTCAATTTCACGAGGTCTTTGCGATATCATTTTAGACAATAACGACGATCGATTCACGCCCGGCGTTGACGCTACGATCGGCGACTACATCAAACCAAGACGACCTTTGCGTGCCTACGCAGGGTTTAAGATCGCTGGTGTTGATATTATGCCGCAAATCTTTGTCGGGACTATCGTTGAATTTCCGAAAGTCGATAATCAAGCAAAAACTGCGACGATTCATGCGATCGATTTTACCGAAGTTTTGTGGAATATGACGGTTGAACAAAACGCTTTATTTGAAAATAAACGAACAGACGAACTCATCGAAGAATTACTGACAACAAATGTCGGTCTTTCAATAGGTCAATATCTTTTAGATACTGGAACGGTTACAATTCCATTTGCTTTCTTTGAAAAAGGTCAAAAGATCGGCGATATCATTTCGAAGTTGTGCGAAGCAGAACAAGCGACTTTTTATGTTGACGAACACGGTATTTTTCATTTTGAGATCAGGACTCATTGGAATAATTTACCGCACACGAACATGAAATTTCTGAAAGCGGAAATTACAGCTTTTACAAATGGCGATCGCAAATGGTATCCGACAGATATCGCAGTTTCGTCATCAACGGTCTACAATTACAAAATAAAATATCGAAGTAGTATCGCTTCTGTTTTGAGTATTCGTGAAGATGACGGTCTTGGAAATTATACTTATCAAGATTTAGTGTGGCCCGAAGCATCGTCTGAATGGGTCGAAGTTTCAGGCAGTTTTGTTACTGGCGCTGGAACAGCAACGCTTACAATGTGGCAAGCAATCGCCGCAGTCGGCTGGATTGAAATTGACGATATGGTCATCACAGAAGAAGCAAGCGACACTAATTTGATCAGCAATTATTCTGCTGAATTAGGTGCAGGAAGCCCGACTGATTGGAATCAAGGCGGTTACGGAACGAATACAGCATCATTGACTTGGGAAACAAGAACTGCAAGTTTGCCTGATTTAATTATTACTGACGATATTGTGATTAAAGAAGAACAACCGAATGTCGAAAACATCGTCAATGTCGTTGAAGTTACCGCAAAACCAAGAGCAGTTGTCGGCGCAGATGAATCGATCTTTGATCTTCCTGACACACGAGAAATCGCCGCAGGCGCAACGATCGAAGTGTGGTGCAACTACGAAAATCCTGTTTATTCTGTCGATACACCGACAGCAGGAGTCGGCGCAGGGTCATATTTTACTGGCAATACGCAAGCGGACGGATTAGGCACCGACAAATCGGCGCAATTAGGCGTTACGATTACAAACTTTTCAAACGCTTCTAAGGTCGAAATTCAAAACAATGACGCAGGCGTTGTTCATCTGACTGAACTGATTATTTTTGGAAGACCTGCAAAAATTACGCAGGAATTATATTTAAGAAAAACTGATGCGACATCGATCACAAATTACGAAGAACGAGTTGTCAGTATCGACAATAATTTTATTCAAAGCTATGCGACAGCAAACGACATCGCAGACGCAATTATAGCCGATCGTGCAACTCCTGCTGATTATCTAAAGGTGACAATATTGGGTCAACCGCATTTGCAACTTGGCGATCGTGTCGAACGAAATTCAAACAGTTATTTTGTCATAAGAATTAAAACGAAAATCACATTATCAGACGGAATGGTTCAAGAATTAACTCTTGTCAAACGAACAATAGCGGCTTGATGTGGTAGAATAAAAATTATGAAAATATTTTGTAACAATTGCAAACAAACAATCGCTGAAATAAAAATCGGGTTCTTTGGAATCGTCAAAGAAAACGGAAAGCGTGTCAAGAAATTCGTTGAAGATCCCAACGGAAGCGATGTTATTTACGAAAAAGAAAACGGCATTTTGTCAGTCAGACGACGACTTGACGGACATCTTGGCTTTGAATGCGTTTGCGGAAACGACAGTCGTATCGCAGAAGTGGAAAAAAACATCGTCAATCGTGTTGTGATGACAAGCAGAGGGCATAAAGTTCCAGTTAAGCCGACCGACGAAGAAATCGCAGAAATTCAACGAAAAGTCGAAGCAACGCCCACAAAGATTAAAAGCATTTCAAAAGATATTAAGGAAATAGACAATTTCAAAATGGAATTTGCGTCAAAAGAAAACTACATCACGATCGGAGCTAAATAATGGCAACAGCATATCAAGCATGGTCTGTCGTCTATGGCGAACAGCCATCAACAACCAAATGGAATATTATCGGCGACAACTTCGCTTATATTGAAAATGCATTACCGCAAGTCGGCATGGTCATGCATTTTTGGGGCGATTCAACTGCGATTCCAGGCAATTATTTACTCCTTAATGGCCAAACTATTTCTGATGCTGATTCTGATTTGAATGGTTTGACTTTGCCTGATTTAACAAACAAATTCACTCGTAATGTAACGACTGGCAATGTCAGAACAACGCCTGTCGCTGGTGGTTCTGATACTGATGGCATTGCTCATACACACACAGGGCCAAGTCATACACACACAGGGCCGAGTCACAACCATTCTCTTACTGACGCAAATGTCGCTTTTAATGGTGCAGGTGGAAATTGGCAAAATACTTCCAGTGGCGGTGCAGGACATTTAGTTGTAAATGGACCAAGCACAACTTCGGGAGGAACTGGTGCTACTGGTGCAGGTGGTACAGGAAACACAGGTGCGATGAGCGCAAATTCGACTGTCAACACAGTCCCTGCTTATGTCGGTTTAGTTCCTGTCATAAGAATTAAATAATTTGGAGGGAAAAATGGGAAAATGTCCTTTTCGATTACTTGGTTTAGGAAACTGCATCGGTAAAAAATGTCAGCTTTACGACGAAATGTTAGAACAACATCAAAATCAGCAAACAATGAAGATCGAACACAAAAATGTCGGCGACTGTTCAATTAAATGGCTACCGCAATTGATAACAGAGGGAAATGCTAAATTAGGCAGAATCGAACACAAGGTCGAACCAAAAAAGTGAGGGAAAAATGTCTGAAAAATGCGTAAAAGAAGATATTATCAATCAATTGATCACCAATCAAAATGAAACGAAAAAAGATATTCGAGAAATCAAAGATCAACAAACGACACAAACAATTTCTCTGAATGACATTAAAAATGCCATTGACGGAATCATCAGTTATCAGGTCAGCGAACATGCAAAAGACATCAGTAATCTAAAAACAAGAGTCAACAAACTTGAAGGGTTAGGCATTCGTGTTGTCGCATGGGCTTCAATCGGTGGGGTTATTGGCGGATTTATTTTTCAAATGCTTTTGAAATTTGCGATTAAATAGGAGTTTGTCATGAACTTCGACGAATTTATTTCAAAATATGATGACGATTATGTGGACATTGACGGAATGTACGGCAATCAATGCAAAGATTTGTTCTCTGCTTACAATGACGAAGTTGTAGGCGTTCCTTTTTATGTTTTCGGCAACGCAAATCAATTATTTGATGCGGCACCTGACGAATATTACGAAAAAATTAAAAATACTCCTGACGGCGTGCCACAAAAGGGCGATGTGATCATTTGGTCAACCGCACCTTACGGACATGTCGCTATTTTCGTTTCTGGCGATATGAATTCGTTTATTTCATTTGATCAAAATTTTCCAGTTGGAAGTCCATGTCATACGCAAAATCATAATTACAATAATGTCATCGGTTGGTTGCGACCAAAAAAGCAACAAGGAGAAGACAATATGAACCATGAACAAGTTATTGCCACTATAAGAAAAGCAAGAACTTTTATGCTTTCTGGGCCGTTAGATAATGTCGGTGCTGAAGCAGACGCAAAAAGAATTGAAACTGAACTTGCAGGAGGTAATCAATACTCGTTAGAGCAACTTATCTTTGATGCATTTCCAAAAGCAAGCAACTATCAACTTATGAAAAAAGCTGATTGCAAACCACAGATCATCACAAAAGTGGTTGAAAAAATTGTTGAAGTCGAAAAACCAGTAACAGTCGAAGTGATCAAAGAAAAAATTGTCTATAAAGAAATAGATAATGCGGCTTGGTGGTCTTTCACAGTCGCCAAGATCAAACGAATCGGCGCTTTAATTATTGATTTTATTCAGAAGTCATAAAAAATCGAGGGGGTGAACTTATTGTCAAAGGAATGGGGGAAAGCCAAGCATCAAAGAGCAATGATTGTCGGTTGGGTATGCGAATGTTGCGGTATTCCTTTAACACCCGAAACGATGGTAGGTCATCATAAGATTTACCGTCGGAACAAAGGCAAAGATACTGTCGATAATTGCATCATTCGCTGTCTGAAATGCGAACAGAAAGATCGACATGCGGGGGGTAAAAATGAAAAGAAAAGAAGTTCTGCAAAACTCCCTCGATGTAACGATCGCAACAGGTCAAGTTCTGACCATGACAACGGAAGGAATCGAAGTCGTCGTTGCGAAGCACGAATTCCTCGATGTTCAAACCTACGAACTGCTCGCTGACATACTGATCAGCATTGAAGACGCACTTGCGAAACTGACTTGCGAAGCAAGTGATCTTCAAGACGAAATCAAAACTTGGCAAGCGATCGAACACTTTGGGCGAGAGAAATGAGCGGCAATGCCCTAACGGGTTTTGGGGTGTTATCACCCTATGCGAAGCTCTCGCCCTTATTTTTCAGAAAGATGATTAAAAAATAAAGAAAGGAAGTCAAAATGGATTTAACATTTTTGGCAAGTTTAGCAGGTGCAGGTGCTTCATTGGCGGTCGTCATTGAACTACTTAAAAAAACACCTTTGCCGACAGAAAAACCGAAAAGAATCGTGATGATTTTAGCGATTATTTTAGTGATTGTCATTTTCTCAATCGACCATAATTTTACAATTGAAAATGTCGGATCAATGGCAACTCAAATCGGTATTATTTTTGCGGCCGCCATTGCTTTTTACGAAGCTATTATCAAGCCGATTTATGTTTTGATTTGTCGTTTCATCGCTTACTTAAAAAAGAAATAATATTTTCCAAAGCATGATGAGCGGTTGTCGGCCGTCATTGTCTTATATTTTTCATTCTTGACAAGGCACATTAAAAACAGACCAATGCAATGGGGGGATCGTCATATCTCTGATCCCCCTAATCATTGATCAAGGAGTTCAAAATGCTTAACGCATTTTTGCTTATCGCCTGTTTTATTCCTGCCATTTGCTCGTCGTATTCTGAAATCAAAAAAGACAATTTAATCTTCAGCGAAAGAAAAGTCGAAATCGTCATCGCTGAAAAAACTGACGAAGAAAAACACAAAGAATATCGTCAACAATTCGGTCCGCTACCTGAATTTTTCGATGCGTATTACAAGGCGCATCAAGCGTTTCCGAATGTGCCGATCGAAGTTATTGAAGCCATACATCAAATCGAAACTGGAAAATCTGGAGATAGCTGTGTGAAGTCGTACGCTGACGCACAAGGGCCCATGCAGTTCATCTCGTCTACTTGGTCGAAATACGGAATAAATGGCGACTCAGACGATTCTGTGGACATCTGCGACGCTAACGACGCTATAATGTCGGCCGCTAATTACTTAAACGCTTTGTATGACGATCACGGCAACATTCGTGAAATGATCTATGGTTACAATCATTCGTGGTATTATGTCGATGATCAAGTTCTATCTGTTGCAAGGGAAATCGGTCTGTGATAAAATCGAAGCTCGGTCTGTTTTACAGATTTCGACAAAATTTGGTAGCTTATGCCGCATAAGATAAGCGTTTAAGTGTAGCTTGGTTTCGACTGAGCTATTCTTTTTTATTTGACGAACATTGTTTTTTGTTGTATAATTTGAACTAATTGTAATATTCAAACGAAAGGAAATAATGACTGAAGTTAAAGAAAACTTATTCAAACCGACTGAACTGATGAAATTACACCCTGTTTTTGCGAAAATGGGAACGCATTGGATATTAGCAAAAATTCGTGAAGGTAAAATCAAAGCGATGAACATCGGCGAAGTAGGTTCGGCGCCAAGATACTTGATCGAACGCAAAGACGCTGAAGATTTCATCAAGAGTTTGTCAAAGTAGGTTATACACAGGTTGACACCGAAAAATTGGCATCCTTAAATTAAATTAGTATGGTTCAGTCATACAAAAAATCGCTAAATATTGTTAAAATATTTTTGAAGATAGCTCACCGACTGAACCGGCGGGCTATTTTCTTAACTAAAAGGGAGGGCGATCGTGAAAACGAGAAAACTTCACACGAAAATTTGGAAAGACGAATACTTTTGTTCGCTAAAAGCGAAAGAAAAGTTATTCTTTCTTTACATTTTGACGAACGAACAGGTCAATCTTGTTGGCGTTTTCGAATTATCAGATCGTGAAATGTGTTTTGATTTAGACCTATCAAAAAACGAACTGCAAGAACTAAAACAAAAATTCACTAAAGAAAACAAATTCTTTTTTTCTAATGGCTGGATTAAAATCATCAATTATGAAAAATACAATGATTTTTCTGGAACTAAACTTGAAATCGCAAAAGATAAGCAATCAAGTGAAATACCTGATGAAATAAGAAATATTGATACAGTATCGATACAGTATCCATACAATATAGATACTTCTAATAATAATAATAATAATAATAATAATAATAATAATAATAATAATAATAATAATAATAATAATAATAATAATAATAATAATAATAATAATAATCAGATATTAGATGTTAGTAATAAATATAACGATGATGATGTTCGATTGACGAATTTATTGCTGAACTTTGTCAAAAAGAATTATCCTTTCGTTAAAGAAAAACAAAACAAAGAAAAAGATTACGAAGAAATGAACAAACTTCAGCGATTGGACAATTTCTCTTATCAGCAGATCGAGTTTGTGATTAACTGGTGTCAGCAAGATGAATTTTGGAAACAAAACATTCGGTCTGTTTTCAAGTTGCGAGAAAAATTTGAAGAATTAGTGATCAGAATAAAAGCTAAAGTCGATCAAAGAAAGGTGGTAGATTTTGACAAATGATATTTCAAAAAAACAAATGTGCGTTCGCTTAAAAAGCGGAATTGAAATATGGATAGATCAAGACAAATCTGAAAAAGTGATCAGTTATTTAGAAAGTCAGAAAACAGGGTTTGCAAGAATCGAAGACAATCTGATCAATTTAGTTGAAATCGAAGGCGTATTCACTCCGCAAGTTTTAGACGAAATGAAGCGTCGCAAGAACGGTCAAATAAAATGTAAATTCGGCAATTGGCACATCAAAGACGAACCTTGCGTCTGCGATCAAAATTTCGATAACGCTTGGACATCGCCAATTTCACCGACGGCAAAACCAGTCAGCAAAGAAACGCTTGACAATTTCAAATCAAATAAAGAAAAACTATTTGGAAAACGATCAGAAATTTCGTAAAATGTTTGATGAACAACACAAAAGCAGTATAATAAAATTGGAAATGCTTTTTATCCTAAAAAAATAAAGAGGTAAAAATGGCCGCAACTTTTAACTGGGCTCAAACTCATGGCGCATCAGGCAGTGAAGCGACTGTCGATTTAGGCGCATCAGGGAATTTGTTTAACTTTAAGGACATAGACGACGCAACAGCCGCTAATTATTCGTCAAATCCAATTACCGCTTCAGATACTGGCGATCAAGGCAGAAGTTATGAAGTTTGGCTTCGTGGACATTGGACTGACACTTTCAACAAGATCGAAAACTTGCAGTTTTGGATGTCGACCAACTTTTCACCCGCAACTGGCTTGACTGTTTATTGGAAAGGCAACAACTCTGGCGCTTATGCTACCCCTGTCAAAACCGATTCAGCAAAAGCAGTTTCAAGTGTTCCAACTTCAGATCCTGGCACAGCCAATGTTTCATTCGGTGGAAGTTTATCAGGCGACATCACAGCCGCAGGTTATTCTGATTACATCATCTTGCAACTTGATGTAGCCGCCGCCGCCGCACCTGGCGACACTTCACTTGCAACTTTTACTTTGCAATATGACGAATCATAAGGAATAAAATGGAAAAAATTTTAGTCAATTTTGACGAACCGTTCATGGCGGTTACAAAACAGCTTTACGCTGACAAGCAAGCATCGTGGCAAAACGGCGATGAAAATTGGGAAATCGTTTATTTCGATGAACCGACCAATTTTTCTTGGCAACAAAGAATTTTTCCTGCAGGCATGATTTTGCATTTGATTGGATCAAACATTCGTATTTTTATTGAAAAAGAAAAACTAATATAATCCCATAAAAGGGACTGGAAAGGTCAATTCAATGGCCGACTTAAAACAATTGCGATTAAATCCTGAATTTCCATGGTTTACATGGATTGCCGAACATGAAGACGGCAGTTTTTTGCGTGAATACGACTTAAACGGAACGCAACATTTGCTGAAAGAAATCGACGAATCAAAACTTGCGAAATTCATTATTGAAAACGCAAACGAACAACGCTGTTGGGTTGATCTAAAGACAGGCGAATTTAATTTATTCGGTTTGTCTTTTTTTTCGAAGACGCTTCCAACAAAATATCTTCGAATTGGAACAAGCGACGAAGACGAAATTCATCAACTTAAATTACCAGATCAAAAATATCGCTACATCTGGTTCAAGCGCCACACAAGAGTCGCAAACATCAACGAAGAACTTTCGCATCTTTGTCAGTATGTCTTCGGCGTTCAAATTACTCATGAAGATAAAAATTACAAACAGCTTTTTTGGATTCAGGAAAATGGAACCGTTTTAATTAACGGAGAGCAGTAATGGCAAATCTTGCATTAAGAGCAGTCGGAACAGGCACAAAAGCAACGAATAATTCAACTTTGACTGTTGCAAAGCCGACAGGAACTCTTCAAAACGACATTATGATTTTGGCCCTGAGATTAGCGTCTAATGTTACTTCTTATACTGCTCCCTCAGGTTGGGCATCAATCGGCTCAAAAACAGGCACGACATTTTCAGGCCATATTGATTTTTACTGGAAAAAAGCAGGTGCAAGTGAACCGTCGTCTTATTCTGCCACAAGCATAAACAGCCAAGTTCCTCCTGCAAGCGGAACTATTATTTCTTTTTATGGTGATTATGATACCGCCGATCCGATTACCGCAGGAAGATATACATTGGTTGAAACTGCTTCGACCGTTAGTCCAACCGCCACTTCAGTTGCTTCTGGTGCTGCCAACAGTATGCTCATTAACTATTTTATTTCTGGTGGGACGGGAGCGAGAACACAGTCAACGGTGCCGACAGGAGAATCAGTTGCTCTTGATGTAACAACGCTTGGCGTAACCGCTAACTGGACAATAGATTACAAGTTAGTCGCCGCAGGTGCGACTGGTAATATAACGCCAACTTTTACCGAAGTAACGCCTGCTGCTGTACCAACTATTTTCATAGCAGGCAGTTTTTTAATCAACGGACTGGTTAATACTGTAACAAAAACAGTAACCGCAAAATCAAGAATAAATAAACCAACTTCAAAAACAGTAACCGCAAAATCAAGAATCAAATCGACTGGTATTGTTGTAATCGTTTCATCTAAAGCAAGAATCAAACAAGTCAATAATGAAATGACTTTGACTGCACAAGCAAGAATCAATAAATTGCTTTTATCGACAGTTCAAGCATTAGCGAGAATTAAGGGATCTGGCATTGTTAAAACGATTCAGACACAAGCTCGAATTTTTAACACAATGACGCAAACGGTCGGCGCTAAAGCGAAAGTCATTCCGCAACCTGGAACATTGACTGCAACTTTTCAAGTATTATCTCGAATCAAAGTCATCAACAACCTGAAAACAGTTACAGCATTAACTCGTGTCAAAATCGCAAATATTTCAGAAACAATTACTGCGAAAGCAAATGTCGTATTAGTCAGAACAAAGACAATCACTTCTTTGGCACGAATTCTTGTTTTGGGAATCACAAAGACGATTCAGTCAAAAGCAAGAGTAAAACTTTTGACAACGAAAACAACGCAAGTCAAAGCTCGTGTCAAAGGAACTGGCTTTACTACGAGCGTTTCTGCAAAATCTCGTGTCAAAGTGCCGAATCAAAGCGTTACTGTTACATCTTTATCTCGTGTCAAAAATTTTGTAACGAAAACGATCACCGCTTTATCAAGAATATTGGTCACAGAAGTTGCGACAATCACTTCAAAAGCAAGAATAAACAAGACGATCGGCAAAACGATTCAATCTTTAGCAAGAATCAAATCGACAGGCACGACGCAGACGATAGCTTCTATGGCAAGCGTTTTGAATGGTGTTTTTAAGACAGTAACCTCTAAAGCACGCATCAACAAAATGATCGCTAAAACTGTTCAAATCCGTGCAAGGATCAAAGGAACTGGTCGGACTGTTTCGATGTCAGCAAAATCACGAACAAAAAAAATGTTTTCTGCGACAGTTACAGCGAAAACATACATCGTTTCAATGGTTCAAAAAACAGTTCAAGTCAAATCAAGAATAAGCAAATTAGTTTCAAAAACAATTCAATCAAAGACAAGAATCAAAAAGTTGACTGCTAAAACAGTTCAAGCTAAATCAAGAATCAAATCGTCAGGAATGATTGTAACCGTTACAGTTAAATCTGCAATTCTTTCGCTTGGTCAAAGAACAGTCGAATCAAAAGCACGAATTAAAAGAATCGGTTTGACAAAAACATCGACCGCAAAAGCAAGAATTGAAAAGTCAGGACCTATTCGAAATCTTAAATTAAAAATCATCGAAAGTAGAAATTTCAAAGTGTTGGGCGTAAAATGGAAACTGATTGAAGTAAAAAGATTCAAAATCAAAGGAGAATAATGCAAATCTATAAAATGAAAAAAGGCGACACGCAACCGATCAGCATTCAAGTTTCAGATAATGATACTGATGATGTCGTTGACTTAACTGGTGCAACAGCTAAATTCATCATGGTTGAATCAGCGAACACAAGGGTTGCTAAAGTCAATTCTTCGGCGCAAGTTTATGATCCGACAAACGGAAAAGTTCGCTATAATTTCACACCGACGAACAGCGACACGCCCGGCGAATATTACGGTTACTTTGAAATCACATATTCAGGCGGTAAAAAACAGACGATTCCGCCCGACGACACCTTGAAAATCATTATTACTGATGACTGGGAATAACAAAGTGGTATAATAAAAATGCCCGATAGAAGAAGCAGAGGCAACGCCAATAAGACCTTTGCGACATTTTCCGCTTCTTTCGGGCTTTTTTAGTTGAGAAAAAAACACGATAAGCGTTTAATAAAATTATCCACAGGTTGCGACTTGACAACAAATACAACAACAATGTATAATAAAATCACAAATAAAAAATAAGATAGGAACTGACACAAAATGATTCTTTATGACAGGATAAGACCAAAAACGCCTTTCGGCTACAAACCAGTCGAATATCGGCTTAAAAAATGGGTAAAAATTCTAATCGCTATCGGTATCGTCGCAATGATTCCGCTTTTTTACTTTATAGAAAAAAATAATAACGCTGACGAATACAGTCAGCACATTTGCGAAGATGTCTATGGTTTGACATCTGATTGCAAATAGAAAGGGAAAAATGGATCAAATGGAACAAGACAACACGCAACCAGAATTCTTTTATCACTGGTCGCACGATCAATTGGTCAACGAATGTGCGAGATTGAATGTGGTATTGCGAGAATGTGCGATGTCGGCCGAAAAAGCGTCTGAAGTTCTTGATACGATTGGCGATTATGACAAGCAAAAAGATTTAGAACAAATGGGTAATTAAGAAAGGACAAAATGGAAAATGCACAAAACGGCAAGAACGACATCGTAAAAGATATCGTTTCAAGCTACGGAAACAACTTCGAAACTATCAAGGAACTGATTCCAAGCGATCAAGCAAGCCCGAAGATTTATCTGACGCTTGTTACAGAACAGATTTTAGGTCGTGATCGAAACGGAAAATTAAGACCGATTGAAGATTCAATGCTTTTGCTTTATCACGCCAAAAAGACAGGGCTTGATCCGCTTTCAAAGCAGATTTACGGCGTTTATCGTTGGGATTCAAAGCTCGGTCGTGAAAAAATGGCAATTCAAGTCGGCATTGACGGATTTCGTGCAATCGCTGAACGCACAAGTCGCTACGCTGGGTCTGACGACATCAAATTTGAAGAACAAGCACCAATCGCTAAAACAGCCGAAAACGCAACACAGACGAACACAGCGTCAAGCAAGCCGTTAAAGGCGACAGCCACGGTCTACAAAATAAACGACATAACAGGCGAACGCATGCCGATTACTGCGACAGCTCGTTGGTCTGAATATGTGCAAACGACAAAAGACGGTTCGCCAAGCGGAATGTGGTCAAAGATGCCTTATCTGATGCTTGGAAAATGCGCCGAAGCGTTGGCATTACGCAAAGCGTTTCCGCAAGAACTTTCAGGGCTTTATGTCGCTGAAGAAATGAATCAAGCTGATAATAAGATCGAACTTGGACTGCCTGACAAAAAAGACGCAACAGAAAAGAAAAGTTGTCCACAGGGCGAATCGGAAAAGACGCTTGACAATAAATTCAAAAAGAACGATAATCAAGACAAATAACAAAAGAAAGGAACGGACAAAATGCCAAAAATTGTTATAGACACAGACAAATTGCCAGAACTTATCGCTAAAGGCGACGACATTTTCTTATCGCCCGAAGGCGAAGAAGTTTTGATGTCTGCATTGGCGCTAAAAGAACAGATCCAACAAACGATCGACGATATCAAAATCAAACTTGAAGCAAAAGCGTTGGCGGTCAATCCAAATTTCAAAAGCATTCAGTCAGACAAGATCAAGGTGTTCTATCGCTGTTTCGGGTCGAAGTATTACATTGATCAAAGCTACGAAAATCAAGTGCCTGAAGAAGTCGTCGAAAAGAAGATCAAGCTGTCTTTGAAAACGAAAGAACTTGAACAATGGATTCAGTCGCATGGCGGTTTGCCTTTGGGCGTGATCGAAAACGACCGCAACAAGAAAATCACTTTTTCGCTGAAGAACGCAAAAGAAAGCGAGGAAGAATGAAATTGAAGAAAAAAGATTTCGGTTACAATTTCATTTATCATTACTGGTTTTACCGCTTTAATGGTTATGAAATCGCAATTGAACCATGCTTCAACGGATTCGATGTCGCAATTTACAAAAATCAAGAACTGTTAGAAGAAAAAAAATGCACAAATCTTGATTTGGAAAAAGTCAAAGTCGGCGTCGTTTGGACAGTCGCATTGAAATTCGTCAATAAGTTTTATCTGAAATATCTGACTGAAAAGGCGGTAGCATGAAAATATTTCGAGCGTCTTATTCAGTTTTAAGTTTATGGGAATCAGGTCAAAAAGATCGTGCGATCGAATGTTACTTCAAACTTCCAAGCTACACATCGCAACAAATGGCTGACGGCAAGATGTGGCATGACAAATGGCAAGAACACATCGAAAAGACAAAGACATTACCCGCAGAATTCGGCAATTTGCCATTAGTGAAACCGCAGACAGAACTGAAGATCGTCAAACAGCTTGAAGATTGGCTTGAATTAGTCGGTCGAATTGACTGCTTTGACGACGGCATAGTTCACGAATTCAAAACAGGTGTGTCAGAATCAAACGCACACGGAACAACCTATCAGGGCGGCATCTACGGTCTTTTAGCAACACTTTCCGACATGACTGCAAGACAAGTGGTCATTCATCATTGGAATCAATACACGAAAAAAGCCGATGTCAGCATTTATTGGATCACGCCAGAAGTTTTGAAAGATTCATTGCGTTGGGTCAAAGAGATTGCGTGGGACATGTATCAAGAAATCATAAACTACAATGTCGAAGAAAAACTGGGAATAAAACAATGACCGCAGAAGAATTATTCGCTTGGGCTGATGAAAACATACATCAAAACGATTGGAGATCACCAATGGTATTGAAAATGAATGAAGAAAAAATCAAATCATTAACAGAAGAACAAATATCGGGAATGGAAATCTTAATATCGCTTACTGGTAAAGCGTTCAAATTTTATCAAGGTTATGGTCCCGTAGTTAGATTGGAAGATTTGAACAAAACACTAACGACAATTAAAAAAATAAGAGGAGGCGATCATGCCACAAAATGAAAAAGACAATTTCACAATCGATATGGACATGGAATACAAGCGTTGGGTCAGAGCGTATATCATCGAAATTAAGCGTCAAATGTGGGGTTTTGAACACGATTTGAAATGTTTGAAAGAAGAAATAAGTCGGGCTGATCTTTCTGGTAAAACAAAAGAAGCTCAAAATTTCAGATTTCAAAAGACGCAGATCGAATCAAACATCACGGCGCACAATAACAGATTAGTCAAAATTTTAGACATAGCAAGCGATTTGGGAATTAAGTTGACTGGTAGAAAGGAACAAAATGGCAAAAACAATAAGTAGCAAAAAATTTGTTGGTAGTGGTTGCGTCTTATGGCTTCTGATATTCGTCTTTTGGCCGTTAGCAATCGCTTATTACATGACAAAGCAAGAAATTGTTACAGAAGAAGTCGATTCAAAGAAGGCGAAATGAAATATCAAAAAGAATGCCAATGTTGCGGTCAATCGGTGACTGCATACACGCACAACATCAATCGCCAAATGATCGAAGCGTTCATCAAGCTGATTGAACAATATGACAAGAAAAAAGTTCCAGTCAACATCAATCAAGAACTTGGTTTAGATCATAATCAAAAATGTAATCTGCCAAAACTTCAGTATTATGGCTTGATCGTTCGAACACCTGAAGGTTGGTTGCCGACAAAACAAGGTCATCAGTTTTATTACGCAGAAATCGGGGTATTATCGCCAGTCGCTACAATGGGAAACGAATTATTGTCAGAAGATCACGAAGCATGGAAAACGCACGAAAAGAAAAGAAAAACTGTTTTCATCAACGACATCGTGGCAAATCATTACAAGCGTCGTGAAGAATATCAAGAAGAAAAGTCAAAGCAAGAAAGATTATTTGACACAAGCACAGCGAGGTTTCAATGACGAATCCTTGCGACAACTGTTCTGACTGTTGCAAAGAAGTTTATTTCGTTTTATTCGGCGACGATCATGTCAGATGGGCTAAACTGCACGGAATCAAAGTCATCAAGCGTTTCGGTCGATTCTGGGCGACATTCAAAGTGTCATGTCAGAAGTTAAAAGATAATCGATGTTCGATTTACGATTCAAGACCTGAGATGTGTAAAGAATTCAAGTGTGAAAAATTTAATGGAGGGAAAAATGGGAAAGATTCTTCAACCTGAAGAAATGATCATCAAATATTCAACTTTGATGATGAACATGAAACCGAAAGGAAGTTTGCAAGCAGAAGCAAAGGCAAGATTTGAAAGATTTAGACAAAGTGAAGCCGAAAGTATCGGCAAGATTCATCTGTCGGAAGATTACCGCAGAAGAATGATTCATAACAGAAAAAAGGAGATAAATTGAACAATTTAATCAGTAATATCGCCGCTTTCGTTATATTGTTTACGATCGGTTGGATGATCGCCGAATATGTCGGCATGAAAATCGAAAAATATCGTGCGATGCGTATGTTTTACAAGCAATTCAAAGACAAAGGATTGCCAGATCGCATCGTTGATGAAGTGGTCAATTCAATTAAAATGGGAAAAGAGGGGGAATAATTGAACGGAAAAAAAGCGAGAAAAATAAGAGAAACAGCCGCTTTCATCGCAAAAAATTCAAGCGGAACGATGACGCAAAAACAAGCGACGAAGTATTTGAAAAAAGAATATCAAAAAGATAAATTAAACGCTTTTAACAAAGCGACAAGGAGGAAATCGTGAAAGAAAAACTAATTGAAATTGCTATGTGGACGGCTCTCGTCGGTGGTTGGTTGTTTGTCATAACGCTTATCACTTTTTTAATCATGTGGTTGAATTAAGGAGGAATTTTGAGAACAGCAGAAGCAGTCAGTTTTGGACACCCTGACAAGATATGCGATCAGATAAGCGATGCGATTTTAGACGAATGTTTGATTCGTGATGAAGACGCAAGAGTAGCGATCGAAACTATGGGCGGTCATGGGAAAATTTACATTTGCGGCGAAATTAGCATGAACAACATGATGAATAAGTCAGACATTTCTGCTATCGCAAGAAAAGTTTATCGATCGTGCGGATATGAAGATGAAGTCAAAATTCAAGTCAATGTCGTGTCGCAAAGTCCTGACATATCGCAAGGCGTTGATAATGGCGGTGCAGGCGATCAAGGCATCATGATCGGATATGCTTGCAACGACAACGAACAAATGATTCCGCAAGAACTTTATTTAGCACGCAAGATTCTTAAAGAAGTCATTGATCTTGGTTACGGTCCAGACGGAAAAAGTCAGGTGACATTGAACGATCAAAAAGAAATAAGCAGATTGGTGCTTTCAGTTCAACACAAAGAAAACGAAACTGTGGATTCAATAAAGGAAGCAATCAGACAAAGCGGAATTATTTTTAATTGCAGTCCGCTTGCTAAAGATATTGAAATCATCGTCAACGGCACAGGTAAATTCGTCATTGGTGGTTTTCAAGGCGATACTGGTTTGACTGGTCGAAAGATAGTTCAAGACGCTTATGGTCCGCAAGTTTCTGTCGGTGGCGGTGCTTTTTCTGGCAAAGACCCTTCGAAAGTTGATCGATCTGCGGCTTATATGGCGAGAAAGATTGCTGTTGATTTATTGAAAGATTTAAGTATTTATGACGAAGCATTAGTCAAAATCGCTTATTCAATTGGTGTTGCTGAGCCAGTCATGGCTGTCGCAGAAATTGGCACTTTGAAAGCAGAAATCGATTTATTAAAAGGATGTAAATACGACTTAACGCCGAAAGGCATAATCGATTTCTTGGATTTGAAAAAGCCGATCTATCAGAAAACTGCAAAGAACGGTCATTTTGGCAACGGCTTCAATTGGGACAAATAGAACCTTAAAAGATCAGTTTGATATAATTAAATTGCGAATAATTGTGCATTTTGGTCAGCAGGTTTGAAAGAACTCCTGTCCGTTCCTTTCTGCCTGCTGTCCTAAGTGAGAAATCACTTCGCACCTTTTAATCTATGAATTGGTCTTATACCAAGACGAGAATGAGTTGAAAAATGGGGAAACGGCAAAGCTCGTCTTGGTAATCCTTGCTTGGAGGGAACTTGTTTTATCGAAAAAAAAGCAAATACGGTGCGATCAAAAAAAAGTATGCTGGGCGTGTTTATCATTCAAAACTTGAAGCGTCAGGCGCAATGCTTTTAGATAAGATGAAACAAGCAGGTCAAATTACTGATATTGTTCCGCAATACAAGATTTTTCTGAACGCATACGATAAGCACATCACAACGCATATTGTCGATTTCTTAATAACATTGCCAAACGGCAAGAAAAAATTTGTGGAAATAAAAGGTTTTCCCACAGAAATTTGGCGACTGAAAATGAAGTTGACGCAAGCACAACACCCTGATATTCCATATTTAGTCAACCCTGACGAAAAACAAATAATGAAGGAGGATTTTTGAAAATTTTAATTACTGGAATCAATGGTTTTGTCGGTTCACATTTAGCCGAAAGATGTCTTAAATTACCAGATACAGAAGTGATCGGCACGATCAGATATAACCACACTGGTCAAGAACTAAAAAACATTGAACATATCAAAGATCAGGTCACGCTTGAACATGGCGATCTGACTGACTACAATTTCGTTTTTGATGTGATCAATCGTCATAAACCAGATTTTATTTTTCATTTAGCGGCGCAATCATTCGTTAAAGAAAGTTTTGCATCGCCAAGAATGACATTGAATAACAATATCAACATGCAGTTAAATGTCTTGGAAGCGGTCAGAATGCTTAAATTGACTGATACTGTCGTGCATGTTGCTTGTTCAAGTGAAGAATACGGATTGGTTAAACCTGAAGAATGTCCGATCAGCGAAAAAAACGCTTTGATTCCGCTGTCGCCTTATGCCGTGTCAAAGATTACGCAAGATTTCATGGCGCAAAATTATTACTTAACTTATGGCGTGAAAACAATCATCACTCGTGCTTTCAATCACGAAGGCCCAAGACGAGGGCGTGATTTCGTTTTAAGTTCTTTTGCCGAACAAATCGTCAAGATAGAAAATGGACTTCAGGAACCGATTATCAAAGTCGGTAATTTAGATTCACAGCGTGATTTTACGCATATCGACGACATGATTCGTGCTTATTTACTTGCTGTTGTCGAATGTGATTATGGTACGCCTTACAATATCGGAACTGGCGAAACAATAACGATAAAAGAAGCGTTGAATTACATGATTTCAAAATCGACAGTCAAAGATATTAAAATCGTTCAAGACAAAGAACGCATGCGACCAAGTGATGTCGTTTTGCTAAAATGCGATGCGACGAAGTTTAAGAAGAAAACTGGTTGGAAACCGCTAAAAACGACGCAAAATATTTTATTTGATATCTTGAACTATTGGCGAGAGGAATATAAAAAATGAAACAAAAGGGAGGGGATAGATTTTCTGGCGTTTATCATGTTCCTGAACACAATCCAAAAGTCCGTGCAGTCAGAAAACATGCCGCTAAACGCTTTCAGGAACGCTTCGGTGAAGAATTAGACGGCAAGCTGTTAGATGAGATCATTCGTGATATTCAATACGGCAGGGCGAAGTTTATTGGCAAGCAGTCGAACAAAATATCAATCTTTGAAGTCCAAAAGAAAAACAAGCAAATTCGTGTTGTTTATGACAAAAAATATAATACACCAGTAACATTTTTGACAATGGATATGAATCCTTATGTCATGGAAAGGTAAAAATGAAAATCGCAATCATTGGTTCTAAAGGGTATGTCGGTAAAAAGCAAAAAGAATTGTTTTCAGATTTTGAAATCGTCGAATACGATTCAAAAGAAGAACATTCAATTTTACGCAATAAATATCGTGAAAAAGCGAACAAATGTGATGTCGCTTTCGTTTGCGTTCCAACACCTGAAAACTATGACGGATCATGCGACACTTCGATCGTCGAAGATGTTGTTTCATGGCTTAAAACGCCTCTTATCATAATACGATCAACTGTAAAGCCGGGAACGACTGATAAATTATCGTCTGAATTCAACAATTCGAATAAAGAAATCGTTTTTCAACCAGAATATGTCGGTGAAACGCCAAATCACCCGATGAACGATATTAAAAACAGAAAATTCATAATTTTAGGCGGATCGTTACAAGGCACGACAATGGCGCAAAATCTTTATCAAAAAGTTTATGGCGCCGATGTGAAATTCGAAAAAACAAGTGCGATGAACGCCGAAATGGTCAAGTATTTCTTCAACACAGAACTTGCGATTCGAGTGGTCAAAAATTCAATCTTTCATCTTGCTTGCGAGAAATTAGGGGCTGATTATCAACAGATCAGAGAACTTGTCTTATTAGATGACAGAATCAATTCGAGTCATTCATTGGTCTATCCTGAAAAACTTGGTTATGGCGGCAAATGTTTCCCAAAGGATATTAAGGCATTTTCTAAGCTCATCGACGACTTGGATTTAGAAGAATATAATTTATTTTGGAGAGTTGATCACATCAACAATCGATTACAAGAAAGGAATCGACATGGCAAAACGGAAAGCTAAATCTATCAAAAAGAAAATGATCGCTGACACATGCAATCTTTGCGAATTTGTCGGTAAATTTAACGATTATCGAGGGCGAAAAGAAGTCGAATGCCCAAACTGCGGATCATTGGAACGACAGCGATTCTTGTATTTAGAAATGAAACAATTTATCACGCCTGAAGCAAGAATTTTACACTTCTCACCAAACAAAGGGCTGAAGAAGACGCTACAAGCCGCCCAGACGAAAGTTTATATCACAGTTGATAAGGAAGCTGGCGAAACAATGCAAGCAGACATTCAGTCGCTTCCGTTTGACGACAATTCGTTCGATGTGATTATTTGTTCGCATATTTTAGAGCATATCCCAGACGATGAAAAAGCGGTTGCCGAATTAAGGCGTGTTCTTTCAGAAAAAGGTCATATTTTCATTCAAGTACCTTTGTTTCATGACAATCAACCTGATCATGTCAGAAGTTACGACATCAAATCGATTTCTGAACTTCTTGGCAAAGATCATTCGATCGTTACATGTGAAGCGCCGTTAAATACAGAATTCAGATTTGACGAACGAAGCAACAAGATATTTATTATCACAAAAAATGATTGATTATCTTATTATTTTAGCTGTTCATCTTTACGCTGACTTTCATTTGCAAGGCAGTCATATTTCAGCGAAAAAATGCGATGTGCCTTTCATGATGATACTGCATTGCACGCTTTACGCTTCGATCATGTCGATCGTCTATTATTTCGTCTTTGATAGACATTCGATAGCTGTATTTCTGATTTTATGGTTAAGTCATTATCTTTTAGACAATTACGGCTGTCTATTTACGAAAAATCACAAGGAAATGTCAATTTGGTTGGATCAAGCGGTTCATTTAGCAATCGCTTTGATGCTTTACTGGATATGAAATGCCCGGCGAATGTTCAAGAAGCGATCTATGGTATATTATAGGATTAGCAATATTGATTTTATTTCTCATGGAATATAACGAAAGGACAAGAAAATAAAATGTCAAAAATTACTGTAAATTCTAAAAAGTGCATGGGTTGCGGTGCTTGTGCCGAACTACACCCTAATATCTTTCAGATAGGCGACGACGGAACAAGTTTTGTAAAACGATCGCCTGAAGAAGACGCAGATTTGATCGAAATTATCGAAATATGTCCGAACAAAGCTATCGAAAAAATATAAGCAATTAGAAGCAATTTCAAGGAGGAAAATGTCAGAAGAACAATTGAAATGGCACAACGAACGACGAATAGTCAATGATTTGATTCCGTTTGAACATAATCCAAGACAGATGACTGATGTTCAAGTCGAAAATCTTAAAAAATCTTTGCTAAAGTTTGATTTGGTCGAAATTCCTGTCGCAGATCTCGACAATCGTATTGTCGCAGGTCATCAGCGATTAAAGATTATGCAATTGCTTGGTCGTGGTAATGAAGAAATAGATGTCAGAATGCCAAATCGCAAGCTAACTGAAGAAGAATTCAAAGAATATAACATCAGATCAAACAAGAATTCTGGCGAATGGAACTTTGACGAACTCGCAAATTTCTTTGACATGGAAGATTTACTGCAATGGGGCTTTGAAGAAACTGATTTCAGTCATAACGAAGACGAAGAAAAAGAAATGAAACTAAAACAAGAATTTCAAGTCGTGATCGATTGCGAAAACGAAATAGAACAAAAAGAAACATACGATAATTTGACAAATGAAGGTTACAAATGCCGCATTTTGAGCTTGTAAAAGAATCAAAACCTGAAAAGACATTCCGTGTCGCTTCAGTCATGGGCAAATTTGATTTAGAAAGCGAACACATTGTCGAAAAGTTCGCAGGCGATTTGAATTTAGACGATGACTGGCAAATCGGAGTAATCTGCGGAAATTCAGGCACAGGCAAGACGACAATCGCAAAGGAATTATTCAAAGATTCATATTTTATGGGAAATGATTATGGTTCAAATTCTGTTTTAGACGACATGCCAAAAGACAAAACGATTGAAGAAATCACGACTATGTTCAATTCAGTCGGCTTTTCATCACCGCCAAGTTGGTTGAAACCTTATGCCGTCTTATCGAACGGCGAGAAAATGCGTGTTGATTTAGCAAAGGCATTGCTTTCGGACAAAAAACTGATCGTCTTTGATGAATTTACAAGTGTCGTCGATCGTAATATCGCAAAGATCGGATCATTCGCTGTATCAAAGGCAATCAGACGCACCAACAAGAAATTTATTGCGGTGACCTGTCATTACGATATTCTTGAATGGCTACAACCTGACTGGATATTTGACACCAACACGATGACGGCTCAAAAAAAAACTTCAAGCGACCAGAAATCGCAGTTGATATCTATCGATGCAACAAATCTTATTGGCGACTGTTTAGAAAGTATCACTATCTGAACGCTGAACTTTCTTCCGCATCTCAATGCTATTTAGCGACAATCAACAATCAACCAGTCGGCTTCATCGCAGTTTTGCATTTTCCACATCCAAAGGTTAAGAATGTCAAAAAGGTTCATCGTCTGGTCGTCTTACCAGATTATCAAGGCATTGGCATCGGTAACAGATTGCTTGAAGTTATAGGTCATCATTACAAAAGTCGCAACTTCAGATTTACAATAGTCACCGCATCGCCTGCATTGATTCATTACTTTGCTAAAAGCGGAAAGTGGAAATTAAAACATCAAGGTCGAATGACTGGCGGCACAGCCAAAGCGAACCAAGCCATTCAAAAGACAGTATCAACAAACAGATTGACGACATCATGGGAGTTAAGATGACAGAAATTTCAACAAAATCAACAAATCCACCTCAAAAAACTGATCAGCAAAGAACGATTGAAGCAAAAGAAACTTTTCTCGAAGTTTATTTCAACAATGCTTGCAATATTTCAACGACATGCAAAGCGGCTAATATTGATCGTGGGACATATTATCATTGGATTGACACCGATCCCGAATTTCACAAAAAGGTTGAAAATGTCGAAGAACAGTTGATCGATACAGTTGAATCGAAATTATTAAAACATATTCACGCTGACAATTTGAAAGCGATCGTTTTTTATCTGAAAACAAAAGGCAGATCAAGAGGTTATATCGAAAAGATCGAAACTGAAAACAAGCATAGCTTCTTTGATCCGTCGATGATTTCACAAGTCAGAAATAAATTAAAGGAATTAGATGATTCCAATACAGGAAACAATCAATCGAAATGATCCGAAAAATCTTGCGATAGCGGTTAAAGCAATTGACGATTTTCATTTCTTCGTCAGATACATTTTTAGTGCGTCTTTCGAAGAATTCGTTGACGGCGATTATTTAAGAATTGTTTGTGCGTTCTTATCAAACAACCGTAACACGATGCGTGTTTCTGCTCGTGATCACTTCAAATCGACTTCGCTTTACGCTTTTGTCATGTGGCGCATTTGGCAGATGCTTGAAAAAGAAAAGTCGGTCGAAGAACATTACTTTTCGTTCAACCAAGAAATGGCTGGTTATCACATACGCAAGATCAAATCTTTGATTAGCGTCAATCCGTGGTTTGGCGATTTGATTGATATCAAAGAACAAGCCGAATCGGTGCTAAAAGTTACATGGACAGGCAAATCGTTTTATTCGCTTGAACCAAAGGGCTTGTTGGCTTTTAAGCGTGGCATTCATTGCGACGGCGTTTATGTCGATGACCCTTTTCAAGACCCTGAAAACAAATTGCAACCGACATTGATTAAAAAGATCAACAATATTTTTAAGACGCAGATTCTTTCAATGCCGCACAAAGATCACGGCATTTGTCATGTTGTAGGCACACCACAGACAAATTATGACTTTTTCTTTGAACCTGGCATGCGTAAAGAATCAGGCGGTTCGTTTTCAGTCAAAATTATGCCTGCGATCATAAGCTACGAACACAAAGAAACGATATGGCCCGAATATTGGCCGTTTGACAAGCTGATGCAGAAAAAAGCCGATCTAAACGACGATCGTGTCTTCAATCAAGAATTCATGTGTTCGCCTGTCTTTTCAGAAGATAGCTATTTGAAAGAACCTGAACTTCGCAACTGCATCGACGGAACTTTGCATAATGTTGATTGCTTCACTAAATTACCAGAAGAATTTTTAATCGGTTACAATGTCGTCGCTGGTTGGGATATTGGGAAGCGTGTTCACCCGAGTCATTTCAGCGTCTTCTTGCAAGATGAACAAGGCAACTTGAAACAAATTGCGACAAAGTGGTTTCTGCATTGGGATTATACGAATGGTCATGAATACATACCAGAACGCCCGACGCAATTGGAATATGTCAAAGAAGCGATTAAGAATTTGCGTATCGATTATTTATATTACGACGCAACAAGAGGGGAATTTGAAACATTGCGAGAAAATGGGGCATTGCCAAGCGAAATGATTCCGATTATATTTACGGTAAAAAAGATGTCCGCTATGGCTTCTGACTTGCAACAACTAATAGCAACTCGTAAAATAAAGCTGATTGACGATGAAAGACAAATACAACAAATGTTGATGGTAAATAATGACCTCAAGGCGCTTGAAAATCCAGACGGACACGGCGACAGCTTTTGGTCAAACGCTATGGTCGCCCAGTTCAAGGAAAATGTCAGAACATTTAGTCAAAAACCTGTGGGGTGGTGATGTTCATACAACAATTGATGAATGGGGAAAAAGACATTCAGTTTCCGCCGAAAGACGATCTCGGCAGATTACAGCAATATAAAGAAAATGAACTATTATTTTTAGGCAAACATAAGGAAGTTTTTAATCCGAAACACGACATTGAGCTTTCGCAAGGTTTGTCGCCTGTTGATGATTATATTTCTTGCAATTACGCTGGTATCATTTCACGAACATGCGCCGATTTTCTATTTGGCGAACCGATTGAAGTGATGTCGTCTGAACCTGGCATAGACAAGAAAGTCAAAGAAATCATCAGCCGTTCTAATTTAGACGCTAAAAATGCGGAAAGTGCTTTGGCTCAAAGCTACAAGGGCGATATTGTCATCAAGGCACGCTACAAAGACGGCGTTGGGTCTTTTATCGAATATAGTTCACCTGATATCTATTTTCCAGAAATTGATCCCGATAATGTCAACGAACTAAAGCGTGTCGGTTTAGCGTGGATCAGACACTTCAATGATGAAAGATATCTTCGTGTCGAAATTCACGAAGTCGGAAAAATCTATAATAAATTATTTCATATCAAAGACGATAAATTGGATTATGAAGTGCCGCTTGAACTGCTTTATGACAATTTAGATGAAGTCGTCGATACTGGCATTGATCAAATACTTGTTCGATTGATTCCTAACTTCAAAAAAGTCGATACGCATTTTGGTTTAAGCGATTACTACGATTTGAAAGATTTATTCAAAGCAATCAACAATCGTGTTTCAAGAATTTCGTCAGTTCAAAACAGACATTCAGACCCGATTCTTGCTGTTCCAAAGGGCGTTCTTGACGAAAAAGGTCAAGTTAAGCGTGGCAACTTAAAGATGTTTGAAATCACTTCTGAAACGCAACAAAAACCAGAATACATCGTTTGGGACGCAAAACTTGATTTTGCTTTCAAAGAAATCGAAGTGTTGGAAGAAATGATCTTAAAAGCGTCTGAAATTTCACAAGGAATCTTCGGAACTGACAAAGGCGGTGTCGCAGAATCAGGTCGTGCATTAAAATTCAAACTTTTGCGAACATTGGCGAAGATCAAACGCAAGCAAAGATATTACAACATCGCTTTGGAAGAAATATTCAAAGCCGCATTGGCTTTAGAAGGTGTCAAAAACGCTGAAATCAATATCAAATGGAACGACGGTATTCCACAAGACGAACGAGAAGAAGCAGAAACAAACGAAATCTTGATTCGATCTGATCAGATGAGCATTGAAGAAGCAGTCAAACAGCGACACCCTGAATTTTCAGACGAAGAAGTGCAAGAAGAAATCGAAAAAATTAAATCGAACACAATGCCGACGCCCGCTTCCGGGATTCCCGGCATGACAAACATCGATAATCAAGACATGGCAAACGATAAAGGCGCTGACAATACTGACAAATCAGACGATCAAATGATGAACGACAAAAAGAATAAATAAAGGCGGTTTGAATGGCATTAACAGACGGATTTCCCGACAAATGGATCGCCGAACTGGTCAATTTATACAAATCGGCTTATTTAGACATTCTTAAAATGCAAAAGAATATTACGCCTGTTCAAGTGTCAAGAAACCGCACGATATTGCGAGAAATTGAAGGAGTTTTGCAGGGCTTGGATAAAGAAACAGTCAAATGGTTGCAAGCGAAACTTCCTGTAATTTACAAAGACGGATTACAAACAGCCGAAAATCAATTGAAAGAAAACGGCTTCAAGTTGACAGCGACAAGTTTCACGCAGATTCATAAAGATGCGATTGAAATAATCGCAAAAGATTCATATTTGGATTTTGCTAAAGCAATGGATATTGTCAGAAAAGAAAGTCGCAGATCGGTTGACGAAGCGTTGAAACTGCAAATCAGAATTGATTTAGCCAAAGGTGCGATTGAAGGTCAAACATTAAAGCAAAACACCGAAACATTAGTCAAAAATCTTAAAGCTAAAGGCGTTGAAGCGTTGACGGATAAAGCAGGCAAACGCTGGCAATTGGACAACTACGCAGAAATGCTGACACGAACAAAGGCGGTGCAAGCTCACAATGCAGGCGTATCAAATCGCATGATCGAAAACGGCTATGATTTAGTCGAAGTTTCAAGTCACCCTGACAGTTCAGCTGTATGCTATCCGTATCAAGGAAAAGTGTATAGTTTGACAGGCGCAACAAAGGGATATAAACTATTAGATGAAGCCATCGGAGGCGGACTGTTTCACCCTAATTGCCGTCATACGATCACACCGTATCATTCACAATTAGCAGATATTTAATAAAAATCGACCTCGAATGTCGTAAAACTTATGCAAAGGAGATTTCAAATGGCTGACGATCAAACTCCAAACGGCGATCAGCAACCGAAAAACAAAGCTGACGATCAAGATCAGATTGGCAAAAAAGATCAAAAGCCCGATGCGCCTGCGGGTAATGACAAAGGCGACGATACCGAAGCATGGAAAAAAGAAAAACAAGGTATCTTATCTGAATTGACTGAAACGAGAAAGAAGCTGAAAGACATCGAAGAATCAAAAACGAAAGAAGAAGAAGAAAAGTTGAAAGAAGGGAAAAAGTTTCAAGAATTAGCCGAGAAGAAAGAACAGGAAGTAATCACATTAAAAAACCAACTTGCTGAAAAAGAAAAGCAAGTATCTGTCAAAGATTTGGCAAGCAAAGCCGGGGCAAACGACACCAATGATGTTTATGCCTTAATCGGTTCGCAAATCCAAGTCGATAAAGACGGCAATGTTGATTCGGCGGCGGCTCAAACGCTGATCGACGAATTAAAGACATCAAAGCCGTATTTATTCGGTCGCAAGACCAATGACATTGGTGGTGGTTCTTCGCCTGCAGATTCTTCTCAAAATAATAGTCAAACTTTCACGGCGAGCCAATTAAGAGATCCAGGATTCTATCAAAAGAATCGTGATGCAATCTTAAAAGCTCAAAAGGAAGGCAAGATTATTCAAGATTGAGGTTGCAATGGCAAATAATCATATCGACAAAGGAAGCATTGATGCTTTCACACCGACAATCGTCGCACAAGAAGCGATCAATTATCTTCGAGAATATTCGATCATGCCTGCTTTGGTTTCAAAAAATGTAGGCACAGAATTCAGAGAAAAAGGCGAAGTTTTAACCATTCCTAAATATGGTAATGTTACTGTTCGAGATAAATCAGCAAACACCGACATCACTATTGATAAACCAAACGATGATGCGGTTGCCTTAACGCTTAACAAACACAAATATGTTGCTTTCGGCTTGGAAGATTCGGCTCGTGCCATTTCAGGTAGTGGCGACATTTTGCCTGGTTATGCGAAACAGGGTCTTCAGAGATTAGCTGATCAGGTTGATGCTGACTTGTTAGCTTTGATCACTTCAACGACTGATCAAGTCGGTTCCGCTGGCGTTGCTATCACTCCCGACATGCTTATTGACGCACGCAAAGAATTGATCGATAACAATGTCCCGATTCAGGAACGAAAATATGCTGTCATTTCGCCAAAAGATGAAGCATATCTGTTAAAGCAAGAAAAGTTCACTTCAGCCGCTTGGTTGGATGATGCCGGTGTTGCTTTGAAAGAAGCATCATTAGGTCGACGCTATGGCATGGATATCTTTGTTGATACTCAAATGCCAACTTCAGGTTCATCTCCTGTTACCACTCGCAATGTCTTGTTTGCTCCTGATGCTTTCGTCTTGGCAATGCGTCCGCTACCGATTCCGCCTGCTGGCGTGATCGCCGCTGACACGCTTGTTGATGAAAAAACTGGTATTGCCGTTCGTGTAATTTACTCCTATGACCACAAGTCAATGGCCGTTCTTTGCACGATCGATGTCCTTTACGGTTGCGCCGTCAAGATGGATGAATTCGCTGTTGAAATTCTTTCCTAAGATATAGGTATGAGAGGTCTTCGGACCTCTTTACCTGTACCATAGGACTAAATAAGGTAGGGAAAATGATCGATGTTACATTTTTATCCACAAAAAATGACAGATTGAATGGCTACGGTCGTTCAAAGCAAGCTCTTATTAAATATTGCAAAGAATTTGGACTCAACTTAATTGAAGACGATGTTCATCGTAAATTTGGTTTGTGCTACGCAATGCCTGCTTCTATTTATCAATTGAAAGCAGATTACAAAGTTCTTTATACGATGTTCGAATCAAACAAATTACCGCCAAGATTTGTCGCACCATTACCTGAAGCTGATAAAATACTTGTGCCAAGCAAGTTTTGTTCTGAAGTTTTCTTCAAACACGGTTTTGACAACGAAGTTGTGCCTTTAGGCTACGACAGCGAAATATACAAGCCCTACAATCGTCCAGAACGAGATTTATTCGTATTTCTGCATTATGACAGCTTCACAGTCAGAAAGGGCTGGCACGAGGTCTTCAAGGCGTTTCAAAAGGCATTCAAAAAAGATGAACCTGTCAGAATCATTTTCAAGACGACTGAAAGCAATAAATTGATTCCACCGCTACATTTGTATCCGCAAATGAAAACAATCGTCGCCGATTATGACGATTACGAAATGAACGCTTTGCTTAAAAAGTCGGATTGTTTCGTGTTTCCAAGTCGTGGCGAAGGATTGGGTATTCCACCGCTTGAAGCTATGGCGACAGGCGTTCCAGTTATTGCGCCGAACAAACACGGAATCGCACAATATTACAATAAAAAGTGCATGCTTAAAGTTAAAAGTCAAAAGATAAAAGCGATCTATGCTCATTTCAAGGGTGAAGATTGCGGTCGAATGGTCAAGTGTTCTATTTCAGATTTGGCAAGGAAAATGCGATTTGCTTATGACAATCAAGAAAAGATGAAAAAAATGGGTCAAATCGCTTCCGAATATGCGGCGAAAAATTACACTTATCGTCATACGGCTAAAAAGTTATCGGAGGTTTTTCATGATTTGGCTAATCAACAAAAAGGGTAAAAAGATCGGTTTTGATGCGGCGACTGAACAAGAAAAGATCGATCAGCATATCAAAGAATTCGGTTTTTGGGTTCTAAAGAATAAAGAAGAAGAATCAAAAATTCAAGTGATCAAGAATCCGATCGGTAAATTTAGAATCGCTATCATCGAAGAAAACTGTCAGTTCTATTCTGGCGGTCGATATTTCGGTTTTATGTTTTCAAAGGCATTACTTGATCTTGCAAAATTGAACGATTGGGAAGTCAAATATTATTCAAATCGTGAACCGTCTTTTGCACGAGATTTTTCGCTTTATCAAGATTTAGAAGTCAATCTGATTAAGAATTTCAAACAACCGCTTGATATACCAGAAGCCGATCTTTACATCAGCTATCCGACATTTGGCAACGAAAGAGCGATCGAACTTGGCAAGAAATACAACAAACCAGTCATTTGTTTTGTTTTTGATGCTGTTCCATACATCAAAAAAGTCGTACCCGAAGATTACAATATGGAACAAGAATATTTTGCGTCAATGGCGACTGCGATAAGACGAGCAAAAAACATTAAGATATTTGCGATTTCGGAAATGACAAAAGAATATTCAAAAGCGTGGTTACATAAAAAAGACGATGATTTCGAAGTCGTTTATCCAACAGTCAATTCAAGAGTTTTATCGGCTGTTCCAGATATGCAACGCAAGAATTGGGTTGCTTATGTCAGTCGATTTGTCAATCGCAAGAATTTCGAAGAAAACTTCAAAGCGTTTGCAAAACTTCCGAAAAAATGGAAGTTGCAGATCGTAACATCTGCTTTCAATCAAGATGTGATCAATAAGATGCTTGCAAAATACGAACTTCAAGATCGTGTCGTCATTCACAACAGCATTTCAGATTACGAAAAGTTCAAACTGTTCAAGCAATGCAAATTCATGATCAATTCGTCGAAGTTCGAAGGTTTCGGCATGTGGATAATCGAAGCAATGGCTTGCGGAATGCCTGTCGTGTTCTACGATTATCCGATCGCACATGAAATCGCAAAAGTCGCAGGCACAGCAAAGTTTATGCGAATGGCAAAATATGGCGATTACAAAAGTTTTGAAAAATTAGTGCTTAACACGGCAAGAGAAGAAAAGATTTACGAACCAAATTTAGTGTTTAACTTTCACTTTCTTGTTCAACAATCACAAAAAGCATTAGGAAAAATAATTGATGGAACAAAATAATCTTGAACTTACGCTTTTCACACCCTTTTCACGAGAATTTTCAATCTTTCGCTATCTTGAATGGCTTGATCGTGCGAAATTAGATAAGAAAAAAACAAGATTGGTTTTCATGGATAATAGTCATAATCAGTTTGTTCGCAACGCATTGATCGGTTATCTGAAGAAAGTCAATGATCAATGGGGCGATACGATGTATGTCAACATTGATCGTGATCGTGTTTTAGAAGCGGGACCGAAGCGTTGGCAAGTAATCGCCGACAATATGAACGAATCGCTGAAATTCTTACAAACGCCTTACTACGCAATGGTCGAAGACGATACTATCCCACCAGATGACGCTATAAGCCGTCTGAAAGCACATTTGAACGACGATGTGAGAATGGCTCAAGGAACTGAAATTGCTCGTTCCACAGATCGATTTGTGGGTGCGTGGGATCTAATGACGAACGAACAAGGTCATATCATAAGCATGAAAAGCAAAGAACTGAAGCATTCTGGCACAGAAGAAATCACAGGCGGAGGGTTTTTCTGCTTCGTCTGCGATTCAAAGATATTCGAACAGATTAAATTTACTGGCGACGGCAGAAACAGCTTTGCAGGGCCCGACACGCTATTTCCGTTTGACATCACAAAATTGGGCTACAAAGCGATCATCGATTGGTCGGTAAAATGCGATCATATCCAACCGCTACTGAATGGCGACATCGAAATAATCAAAGCAGATAAAGCACGAATTCAAATAAAAGAAATAATAAGCGAACGCAAGCTGAAAGTGAGTTTTAATGACCAGTCATTATGAAAACATTCCACAAATTCTTGAATGGATCATTCAAGAAGATCCCAAAACAGTCGTCGATATCGGTTTCGGTCATGGTAAATACGGCTTTTTGACGAAAGAATATCTTGAAATAAGACCTGAACTTTTAGACGGTCAGAAGCACTCAGTCATTTTAACAGGAATTGAAGCGTTCAGAGACGGAATCACAGAATTGCAACGCAATATTTATGACATCATCATGGTTCAAGAAATAGAACAGACGAATTTGAACATTCATTTCGATTTAGCGTTATGGATTGATGTTTTAGAACATCTTGAACATGATCAAGCAATCGAAGTGATGAAACGAAACGCTATGAAAGCAAAAACACATCTTATTTCAACGCCGATCGGATTTTACACCGAAGATTTGAAACGCAACGAACATTATGATTCGCACAAGTGCTTGATAACGCAAGAAGATATCTACGAATGTTTCAAAGGTGCAGAAATTGCAACTATTAAAACAAAAAGAGCATTACTTGCGAGGGTAAAATGGCTGTAATCGCATGGGTTGCCGATCAATTTTTAAGTGAACATTTCGGTGGCGCACAGCAAACAAACGATGTGATGATCAAAGCAGGGCGTGCAAAAGGTCATAAGATCATCGAAGTGCGACCTGACGATTTTGATACTGAAAAATTATTGAAAGTTGATCTTGTGATCACGAATAATATTACGAAGTTCAGTCAAAACGATATTCAATGGATTTGCGACAATGTGTCGTTTGTCAGATATGAACATGATTACGAAAGCGTTTCAAATCACAAAAATCCATTTTTGAACGCAAAAAAAAGCATCTTTTTGTCGCCTTTGCATTATCAAGAAATTAAGTTTGAATGCCCGAATGTCATATTTATTCCGTCACCAGTGATTGATTTTGGTGCATTAAAAGCAGATCGTTCCAAAAATTCTGTTATTTGGACTGGTTTCTTTTCAAAGCCAAAAGGACTTGAAAGAGTTTTACAATATGCACAAGAACACGCTGATCTGACTTTCGATTTTTACGGCAATCATGATCACAATATTATCTTGGCAATCAATCGCATTAAAAATTGTGCTTACAGAGGTCAACTAAACACCGTCGAAGAAAAGATCAAAGCGTATTCAAGCCATGAATATTTCATTCATTTGCCGAATTGGCGTGAACCGTTCGGGCGTTCTGTCATGGAAGCATATCTTTGCGGTTGTTCCTTAATAGTTGAAAAAGATCGCATCGGGGCGTTATCATACAATTGGGATTATCAAAATTATGCTATGATAAAAAAGGAAACGGAAAATGCTCCAAATAGATTTTGGGAAACTATTGACGGAGTATTAAATGAGCTTAACTTTTAACTACCCCTTAACACATCAACTTGCAAATTCGTTTGTTTCTCTTACAGAAGCAGAAGATTATTTTGCGAACTCTTTTGATATTGAAGATTGGTCAAACGCATCAGATGACGACAAGAAACGATCGCTGATCAAAGCGACTGAAATTATCAACAACTTCAGATTTCATGACGATAAGTTATACGCTGATCAAGCGTTAAAAATGCCGATCGTCGGTCATGAAGAAGTAACAGGTCAAGCAGACAGCGGAAACACGACCACGATAGTTGACGCAGGTTTGATCGATGACGAACTTTACATTGATGATTACTGGAATAATGGCGCCATAAGAATTATTGAAGGCACAAATGAAAATGAAGTGCGAATAATTACCGACTTCGATGTTTCAACTGGCACAATCACATTTGAAGCGATGCCTGTCGCTTGCGATTCGACAAGTCAGTTTGTGCTTATTCGTGAACTTCCAAGAAGTTTCAAATATGCAGTTTATGAACTCGCATTGTGGATACTGCAACGCAAAGACAAAGAAGATCACGATCCAAGAGTTCAAAGCTATCGTATCGGTAACTTTTCGAAAAACTTTTTCAAAAACGAAGGCGAAATCTTTTTACCACCTAAAGTCATGACTTATTTAGCAAATTTCATAAGTAAAACAGGAAGAATAATAGAATGAACGAATTACTAAATCAAATCGCATGGATTAAAAGAAAAACAGGGTTTGACGAATTCGGAAAACCGATCTTCGCTTTTGACGAAAAAATCAGTTGTCGCTTGGAAAAACAAACCAAGATATTAAAAGATGAAAGCGGTCAAGATATTATCTGCAACGGCACAATATTTCTAAAAGGCGATCAAGAAGTCGCTGAAAAGGACATCGTAACAGACGAAATTGACACTTATTCAGTTTATGCCGTGAACATCTTAACCGATGAAAAGGGAAAAGTTCATCACAAAGAAGCTCTTTTGAGATTTACCGATGGCGATAAATAATGGCGCAGATGAAGTCAAAAGAAACTTAAAAAAAATCGGCAATATTATTTCTGGCGAAACTGATAAAACAATTGGAGAAGTAGTCGACGAAGTTTTGCGACGATCAAGAAAGATCGTACCGCACGACAAAGGCACGCTTCAGCGATCTGGTAACACCAGAAAAGTCGGCTTTGCAAATTTCGAAGTTGGCTATCATACGCCTTATGCTCATCGATTGCATGAACACCCTGAATATAAGTTCAAAAAAGGGCGACAAGGCAAATATTTGGAAAATCCTGCAAAGGAAATGGTGTCAAAACTTGGTTTAATCTTATCAACTAATATTAAAAACAAGAGCTAAACATGATTTTTTTACAAGAATTGGCAAAATACATTCAAGACAACACGACATATAAACGCAATGTTGATATTTTTTTGAGCAAGCAACCAGACAGAACAAAAAAAGTGAATTGCATTACCTTATATCAGACGGGGGGGCTTGAAAGCACGGGCGAGATATCTGCTATAATGGACATAACGGTTCAGATTATCATTCGCAACACGAAGTATGCTGACGGCGAAGCGATCGGTAAAGAATTAAGAGATTTGTTGCATGGAAAAAACAAATACGATTTAACCAGTTATCATGTCCTTTATTCGCAGGCGATTCAAGATTTTCCTGCACATATCGGGCAAGATGAAAATGGGAATGATGAATTTTCAATAAACTTTCATCTAAAGATAAGATGAGAGGAGGATTAAATGGCTAAAGATGCCACAAAAGTAGAAATCGGACAATGTGATGTAACAATTGGCGGTAAAGCGATGGGTCATACAAAAGGCGGCGTTGAAGTTACCTATACACCAGACATTCATATGGTGACCGTCGATGAATATGGTTCAAGCCCTGTTGATGCTGTTTTAATCGGTGAAGAATTCAAAGTCAAAGCGTTTTTCGCAGAATGGCAATACGATCAGATCAAGAAAGCGATTCCATTCGGCACTTTAACTTCAACCACGAGCATCAAAATTGGTAAACAAGCAGGTGCTTCAGGTTTAGCGGCCGCTGAAAAGATGCTGTTCAGACCAAAAGGCACATCTGGCGCACACGACATCGTTATTCACAAAGGTATTGCAATTTCTGAAGTCCCGATGCCACACAAAATCGATGAAGAAAGAATCTGGGAAGTCGAATTCATTGCTTTGGTTGATGAAACCAAATCAAATGGCAATTACTTGGCGATTATCGGCGATTCAACTGACTAAAAGTAAATAAATAATTGGGAGGAATGGGAAATGATCAATCTTGATGAGATCAAACCTGCGTTGGTGGAATTCCAACTAAAAGGCAAGTTGTTCAAAGTCAAAGAACCGACTTTAGCTCAATTTGTCGAACTTGAAAAAATCATCGTCGGTCAAGGCAAGCTATCTGAAATCAAAACATTCTTTGAAGCAATTTTGGAAGATCCAAAAGGCATTGAAGATGTGATGCAAGCAACTACGACACAGTTAAGAAAGATTTTGCAAAACATTTCAGAAGAAGCACAAAGCCCAAAAGAAGTCGAGCAAGCTATATTAAAGTAATCGCACGGCTTGCTCGATTCTTCGGGTTCGGTTACACAGAAGTTCTTTCAATGCCGATGAGCGTTGCAATAGCATTCGCCAATCAAATTGAAAAAATGCAAGCTGAAGAAGCGATTATGATGCTTGCAATAGCCAATGACCCGAAACCGATGTACAACATCGATCCGAGAAAATCTCGTCTTAACGGATTGATGGATCAATTCAAGTCGCTAATCGACAGCGATGCACGCTATGGAAACGAAGAACCTGATTTAGCAGGCATCGAAATGTTGAAAAGCAAGTTGCAGTCAACGCAGTCAATGAAAAAGAGGGCATAATGGCTTTCAACGCTGGTGACATCATTGTCAATATAAAAGCCGATTTAAGTGGTTTTGAACGAGCTTTAGGTCAAGTTTCAAGTCGGTTGAATATTTTAAGTTCTGCAAATGTTTCAGCGTCGCAGACATTCGCTAAAACGCTTGGAATTACAGCGGCCGCATTGGGTACGGTCGGCTTTTTTGGTATGAAAGCCGCAGGCGATCTTGAAACTGCAAGACAGGGCTTTGTAACGCTTTTGGGAAGTGCCAAAGACGCAGACGAAATCATTGCGAAGATTAAAAAAGATGCCGCAAGCACGCCTTTTGAACTGTCAGGTCTTATTCAAGCAAACCAAGCATTGACCGCCGTTACGAAAAACGGCATGCGTTCTGAAGATGTTTTACTAAATGTCGGTAAAGCATTAGCCGCTTCAGGTAAAGGTCAAGCGGAACTCGATCGCATCATTGCCAACTTGCAACAAATCGGTCTTACTGGAAAAATCACCGAAATGGATGTGCGTCAATTCGGCATGTCTGGTATCAATATTTTGGAATTATTAGCTGATTATTATGGTGTAACGACAGCCGAAGCAGGCGAAATGGTCAAAGATAGCAAAGACGCATTCGGCGATCTTGAAAAAGCATTTGCAAAAGCAGGAAACGCAGGCGGTAAATTTTCAAGATCATTCATTGAACAATCGGGAACTTGGAATCAATTGGTGTCGAATGTCAAAGACACTATGTGGATTTGGGCGGGCGATTTAGTCAAAAATACTGGCTTGTTCGACGCTATGAAAAAAGCGTTGGCAAGTGCATTGGGCTGGCTTGCTGACAACAAAGAACGCATTTTAGGCGCTATTACAGCGACATTCGGTTGGTTAAAAGATAATTTGCCGATCGTCATTGGAATCATCATTGGTGGATTACTTCCTGCATTGGGTGCATTATTTGCACCAATAATCACTATGATTGGCACATTATGGCCGTTCATGCTTGCATTAGTCGGCATCAGCATCGCAGTAAACGCCTTAATTAAGCATTTTGGCGGTCTACAAGGCACGCTACAAGCATTGCAACCGATCATCAACTTATTATCTTCTGTGTGGAATAATGTCTTAAAACCGCCGCTTGAAGCGTTGTGGAACTTAATTAAAACGCAGTTAATTCCTGCGTTCAAAGATTTATGGACTCAAATTTCACCGATTTTAATTCCTGTTTGGAAAGCTTTAGCCGCAATTAGTGGCGGAATATTGCTTACCGCAATACTGGCTGTCATTGCCGTTTTATACGCTTTGATTTGGGTCGTAACAAAGATAATAAATGCTTTTGTTTGGTATAACGATCAGCTTAAAAGAAATTCAGATGCGTCAAAAGCATTTTGGGAATCAGTCGGACAAAATATCATTGGCGCTTTCAATTGGGTGATGGATAAAATTCGTGAAGTTATCAGTTGGTTCTATAATTTGCGAAACAGCTTGTCAGACGCTTTGAGCGGGGCAGGGGAAGCAATCAAAGCACCTTTTCGAAGTGCATTTGACTGGATCAAAGATAAGATCGGTGGAGTGAAAGACGCATTGAGCAATCTTAATCCGTTTCAAAGACATTCGCCGTCATTAGTTGACATGGTCAAACTTGGAACAACTGAAATCAAAGACCTTTACGGTTCGATGTTTTCTGAAATTGGCACAATGTCGGTTGACGCAAAACCGCAGTTAAATCAAATCGCAATGGAACCTGCACAAGTTCAACCGATTCAAAATCGCACGGTTCAAGTCAACATCAATCCTGGCATTATGGTTGCGACACCGCAAGAAGCACGAACATTGTCTGAAATGGTTTATGACAACATCAATCAAATTAAAAGAGCAAATGGAGAGGCATTGATATGAGTTTCACATTAGCGGGATCTGCTATCCCTACGCCAAGCAAAAAAACAGAATCGTCTGACGCTATCGTCGTCAATCACAAGTGTATTGACGGCACAAATACTCGTGATTTTGTCGGAACTGAAAAAAGAATTTTCGAATGTGAATGGGCGAATATCGAATATTCAGATTTTCAAACGATCAAAAACGCTTATGAAGATCAACGAGATAATGGCACAGCAAAAAATCTGACGATATCTGAAACAGGTTTATCTTTTAACGCCAATGTTTTGATTACTATCGGCGGAATTGATTTTCATATCCCGAATCATTTTGACTGGCGACAGCTTTCCGTAACATTCAAGGAGGTCTAATTGTTATCGGTCAATAACGATTTCAAACTAAAAGCGAAATCAAAAAATCGCCCTGTTCGTGCAGGCGCAGGCATTTCGTGGCTTAAAACATACGCAGGGGCTGATTGGTTTTCGATCGGTATTTCAACGATCGGCGGAAACGATGTTATCAAAGGCACAGGAAGCGTCGTCTCTGAAGCTGACAATTACGCTTATTATGACGAATCTGATTATTTGATGAGTTTGGAATATGACCGCTGGTTTGAAGAACCTGTCTTTTCAATTTCACGAGGTCTTTGCGATATCATTTTAGACAATAACGACGATCGATTCACGCCCGGCGTTGACGCTACGATCGGCGACTACATCAAACCAAGACGACCTTTGCGTGCCTACGCAGGGTTTAAGATCGCTGGTGTTGATATTATGCCGCAAATCTTTGTCGGGACTATCGTTGAATTTCCGAAAGTCGATAATCAAGCAAAAACTGCGACGATTCATGCGATCGATTTTACCGAAGTTTTGTGGAATATGACGGTTGAACAAAACGCTTTATTTGAAAATAAACGAACAGACGAACTCATCGAAGAATTACTGACAACAAATGTCGGTCTTTCAATAGGTCAATATCTTTTAGATACTGGAACGGTTACAATTCCATTTGCTTTCTTTGAAAAAGGTCAAAAGATCGGCGATATCATTTCGAAGTTGTGCGAAGCAGAACAAGCGACTTTTTATGTTGACGAACACGGTATTTTTCATTTTGAGATCAGGACTCATTGGAATAATTTACCGCACACGAACATGAAATTTCTGAAAGCGGAAATTACAGCTTTTACAAATGGCGATCGCAAATGGTATCCGACAGATATCGCAGTTTCGTCATCAACGGTCTACAATTACAAAATAAAATATCGAAGTAGTATCGCTTCTGTTTTGAGTATTCGTGAAGATGACGGTCTTGGAAATTATACTTATCAAGATTTAGTGTGGCCCGAAGCATCGTCTGAATGGGTCGAAGTTTCAGGCAGTTTTGTTACTGGCGCTGGAACAGCAACGCTTACAATGTGGCAAGCAATCGCCGCAGTCGGCTGGATTGAAATTGACGATATGGTCATCACAGAAGAAGCAAGCGACACTAATTTGATCAGCAATTATTCTGCTGAATTAGGTGCAGGAAGCCCGACTGATTGGAATCAAGGCGGTTACGGAACGAATACAGCATCATTGACTTGGGAAACAAGAACTGCAAGTTTGCCTGATTTAATTATTACTGACGATATTGTGATTAAAGAAGAACAACCGAATGTCGAAAACATCGTCAATGTCGTTGAAGTTACCGCAAAACCAAGAGCAGTTGTCGGCGCAGATGAATCGATCTTTGATCTTCCTGACACACGAGAAATCGCCGCAGGCGCAACGATCGAAGTGTGGTGCAACTACGAAAATCCTGTTTATTCTGTCGATACACCGACAGCAGGAGTCGGCGCAGGGTCATATTTTACTGGCAATACGCAAGCGGACGGATTAGGCACCGACAAATCGGCGCAATTAGGCGTTACGATTACAAACTTTTCAAACGCTTCTAAGGTCGAAATTCAAAACAATGACGCAGGCGTTGTTCATCTGACTGAACTGATTATTTTTGGAAGACCTGCAAAAATTACGCAGGAATTATATTTAAGAAAAACTGATGCGACATCGATCACAAATTACGAAGAACGAGTTGTCAGTATCGACAATAATTTTATTCAAAGCTATGCGACAGCAAACGACATCGCAGACGCAATTATAGCCGATCGTGCAACTCCTGCTGATTATCTAAAGGTGACAATATTGGGTCAACCGCATTTGCAACTTGGCGATCGTGTCGAACGAAATTCAAACAGTTATTTTGTCATAAGAATTAAAACGAAAATCACATTATCAGACGGAATGGTTCAAGAATTAACTCTTGTCAAACGAACAATAGCGGCTTGATGTGGTAGAATAAAAATTATGAAAATATTTTGTAACAATTGCAAACAAACAATCGCTGAAATAAAAATCGGGTTCTTTGGAATCGTCAAAGAAAACGGAAAGCGTGTCAAGAAATTCGTTGAAGATCCCAACGGAAGCGATGTTATTTACGAAAAAGAAAACGGCATTTTGTCAGTCAGACGACGACTTGACGGACATCTTGGCTTTGAATGCGTTTGCGGAAACGACAGTCGTATCGCAGAAGTGGAAAAAAACATCGTCAATCGTGTTGTGATGACAAGCAGAGGGCATAAAGTTCCAGTTAAGCCGACCGACGAAGAAATCGCAGAAATTCAACGAAAAGTCGAAGCAACGCCCACAAAGATTAAAAGCATTTCAAAAGATATTAAGGAAATAGACAATTTCAAAATGGAATTTGCGTCAAAAGAAAACTACATCACGATCGGAGCTAAATAATGGCAACAGCATATCAAGCATGGTCTGTCGTCTATGGCGAACAGCCATCAACAACCAAATGGAATATTATCGGCGACAACTTCGCTTATATTGAAAATGCATTACCGCAAGTCGGCATGGTCATGCATTTTTGGGGCGATTCAACTGCGATTCCAGGCAATTATTTACTCCTTAATGGCCAAACTATTTCTGATGCTGATTCTGATTTGAATGGTTTGACTTTGCCTGATTTAACAAACAAATTCACTCGTAATGTAACGACTGGCAATGTCAGAACAACGCCTGTCGCTGGTGGTTCTGATACTGATGGCATTGCTCATACACACACAGGGCCAAGTCATACACACACAGGGCCGAGTCACAACCATTCTCTTACTGACGCAAATGTCGCTTTTAATGGTGCAGGTGGAAATTGGCAAAATACTTCCAGTGGCGGTGCAGGACATTTAGTTGTAAATGGACCAAGCACAACTTCGGGAGGAACTGGTGCTACTGGTGCAGGTGGTACAGGAAACACAGGTGCGATGAGCGCAAATTCGACTGTCAACACAGTCCCTGCTTATGTCGGTTTAGTTCCTGTCATAAGAATTAAATAATTTGGAGGGAAAAATGGGAAAATGTCCTTTTCGATTACTTGGTTTAGGAAACTGCATCGGTAAAAAATGTCAGCTTTACGACGAAATGTTAGAACAACATCAAAATCAGCAAACAATGAAGATCGAACACAAAAATGTCGGCGACTGTTCAATTAAATGGCTACCGCAATTGATAACAGAGGGAAATGCTAAATTAGGCAGAATCGAACACAAGGTCGAACCAAAAAAGTGAGGGAAAAATGTCTGAAAAATGCGTAAAAGAAGATATTATCAATCAATTGATCACCAATCAAAATGAAACGAAAAAAGATATTCGAGAAATCAAAGATCAACAAACGACACAAACAATTTCTCTGAATGACATTAAAAATGCCATTGACGGAATCATCAGTTATCAGGTCAGCGAACATGCAAAAGACATCAGTAATCTAAAAACAAGAGTCAACAAACTTGAAGGGTTAGGCATTCGTGTTGTCGCATGGGCTTCAATCGGTGGGGTTATTGGCGGATTTATTTTTCAAATGCTTTTGAAATTTGCGATTAAATAGGAGTTTGTCATGAACTTCGACGAATTTATTTCAAAATATGATGACGATTATGTGGACATTGACGGAATGTACGGCAATCAATGCAAAGATTTGTTCTCTGCTTACAATGACGAAGTTGTAGGCGTTCCTTTTTATGTTTTCGGCAACGCAAATCAATTATTTGATGCGGCACCTGACGAATATTACGAAAAAATTAAAAATACTCCTGACGGCGTGCCACAAAAGGGCGATGTGATCATTTGGTCAACCGCACCTTACGGACATGTCGCTATTTTCGTTTCTGGCGATATGAATTCGTTTATTTCATTTGATCAAAATTTTCCAGTTGGAAGTCCATGTCATACGCAAAATCATAATTACAATAATGTCATCGGTTGGTTGCGACCAAAAAAGCAACAAGGAGAAGACAATATGAACCATGAACAAGTTATTGCCACTATAAGAAAAGCAAGAACTTTTATGCTTTCTGGGCCGTTAGATAATGTCGGTGCTGAAGCAGACGCAAAAAGAATTGAAACTGAACTTGCAGGAGGTAATCAATACTCGTTAGAGCAACTTATCTTTGATGCATTTCCAAAAGCAAGCAACTATCAACTTATGAAAAAAGCTGATTGCAAACCACAGATCATCACAAAAGTGGTTGAAAAAATTGTTGAAGTCGAAAAACCAGTAACAGTCGAAGTGATCAAAGAAAAAATTGTCTATAAAGAAATAGATAATGCGGCTTGGTGGTCTTTCACAGTCGCCAAGATCAAACGAATCGGCGCTTTAATTATTGATTTTATTCAGAAGTCATAAAAAATCGAGGGGGTGAACTTATTGTCAAAGGAATGGGGGAAAGCCAAGCATCAAAGAGCAATGATTGTCGGTTGGGTATGCGAATGTTGCGGTATTCCTTTAACACCCGAAACGATGGTAGGTCATCATAAGATTTACCGTCGGAACAAAGGCAAAGATACTGTCGATAATTGCATCATTCGCTGTCTGAAATGCGAACAGAAAGATCGACATGCGGGGGGTAAAAATGAAAAGAAAAGAAGTTCTGCAAAACTCCCTCGATGTAACGATCGCAACAGGTCAAGTTCTGACCATGACAACGGAAGGAATCGAAGTCGTCGTTGCGAAGCACGAATTCCTCGATGTTCAAACCTACGAACTGCTCGCTGACATACTGATCAGCATTGAAGACGCACTTGCGAAACTGACTTGCGAAGCAAGTGATCTTCAAGACGAAATCAAAACTTGGCAAGCGATCGAACACTTTGGGCGAGAGAAATGAGCGGCAATGCCCTAACGGGTTTTGGGGTGTTATCACCCTATGCGAAGCTCTCGCCCTTATTTTTCAGAAAGATGATTAAAAAATAAAGAAAGGAAGTCAAAATGGATTTAACATTTTTGGCAAGTTTAGCAGGTGCAGGTGCTTCATTGGCGGTCGTCATTGAACTACTTAAAAAAACACCTTTGCCGACAGAAAAACCGAAAAGAATCGTGATGATTTTAGCGATTATTTTAGTGATTGTCATTTTCTCAATCGACCATAATTTTACAATTGAAAATGTCGGATCAATGGCAACTCAAATCGGTATTATTTTTGCGGCCGCCATTGCTTTTTACGAAGCTATTATCAAGCCGATTTATGTTTTGATTTGTCGTTTCATCGCTTACTTAAAAAAGAAATAATATTTTCCAAAGCATGATGAGCGGTTGTCGGCCGTCATTGTCTTATATTTTTCATTCTTGACAAGGCACATTAAAAACAGACCAATGCAATGGGGGGATCGTCATATCTCTGATCCCCCTAATCATTGATCAAGGAGTTCAAAATGCTTAACGCATTTTTGCTTATCGCCTGTTTTATTCCTGCCATTTGCTCGTCGTATTCTGAAATCAAAAAAGACAATTTAATCTTCAGCGAAAGAAAAGTCGAAATCGTCATCGCTGAAAAAACTGACGAAGAAAAACACAAAGAATATCGTCAACAATTCGGTCCGCTACCTGAATTTTTCGATGCGTATTACAAGGCGCATCAAGCGTTTCCGAATGTGCCGATCGAAGTTATTGAAGCCATACATCAAATCGAAACTGGAAAATCTGGAGATAGCTGTGTGAAGTCGTACGCTGACGCACAAGGGCCCATGCAGTTCATCTCGTCTACTTGGTCGAAATACGGAATAAATGGCGACTCAGACGATTCTGTGGACATCTGCGACGCTAACGACGCTATAATGTCGGCCGCTAATTACTTAAACGCTTTGTATGACGATCACGGCAACATTCGTGAAATGATCTATGGTTACAATCATTCGTGGTATTATGTCGATGATCAAGTTCTATCTGTTGCAAGGGAAATCGGTCTGTGATAAAATCGAAGCTCGGTCTGTTTTACAGATTTCGACAAAATTTGGTAGCTTATGCCGCATAAGATAAGCGTTTAAGTGTAGCTTGGTTTCGACTGAGCTATTCTTTTTTATTTGACGAACATTGTTTTTTGTTGTATAATTTGAACTAATTGTAATATTCAAACGAAAGGAAATAATGACTGAAGTTAAAGAAAACTTATTCAAACCGACTGAACTGATGAAATTACACCCTGTTTTTGCGAAAATGGGAACGCATTGGATATTAGCAAAAATTCGTGAAGGTAAAATCAAAGCGATGAACATCGGCGAAGTAGGTTCGGCGCCAAGATACTTGATCGAACGCAAAGACGCTGAAGATTTCATCAAGAGTTTGTCAAAGTAGGTTATACACAGGTTGACACCGAAAAATTGGCATCCTTAAATTAAATTAGTATGGTTCAGTCATACAAAAAATCGCTAAATATTGTTAAAATATTTTTGAAGATAGCTCACCGACTGAACCGGCGGGCTATTTTCTTAACTAAAAGGGAGGGCGATCGTGAAAACGAGAAAACTTCACACGAAAATTTGGAAAGACGAATACTTTTGTTCGCTAAAAGCGAAAGAAAAGTTATTCTTTCTTTACATTTTGACGAACGAACAGGTCAATCTTGTTGGCGTTTTCGAATTATCAGATCGTGAAATGTGTTTTGATTTAGACCTATCAAAAAACGAACTGCAAGAACTAAAACAAAAATTCACTAAAGAAAACAAATTCTTTTTTTCTAATGGCTGGATTAAAATCATCAATTATGAAAAATACAATGATTTTTCTGGAACTAAACTTGAAATCGCAAAAGATAAGCAATCAAGTGAAATACCTGATGAAATAAGAAATATTGATACAGTATCGATACAGTATCCATACAATATAGATACTTCTAATAATAATAATAATAATAATAATAATAATAATAATAATAATAATAATAATAATAATAATAATAATAATAATAATAATAATAATAATAATAAT
>C687J13896_1000140_pt1 | contig 63296 bp, 85 predicted proteins | sample RifGroE2_FD_13896 | JGI IMG/M metagenome (IMG submission 13896)
ACAATAGACAGTAGTAAATTAACTACCGCATCCGTCACACCAGATAAAACAGATTTCATCAAAGAAGTTAAAAATTTATTTGACCATACGGATGCAAAAGTACTTAACCACAGAATTTTAGTAGAAACAGGTGGCACAGACGGTACAGTCTATAGCGACACACGTATGACCACAGGTTATATCCCTGTCAGACCAGGAGATAACTTAATATGTTCATATTTGAGCACCTCCGGGGTAGTAAGTACAGTTGTTTATTATATCGTAGCAGTTTACGACAAGAATCAAAAACGAATAGTTTTTACGACGGTAACCAGTTCAACCTATATTGTACCTGCGAATGCTGAATATGTGCGTTTCTCCTTTAATACTTCTTATTACGCGAGAAAAGCATATGTTCAAGTGGCTGTCGGAACTGAAATAAGTTTTCCGACAAAATATAAGAAACAAATGGATATATCTCTCTTGGATAAACCATACAAACCTGTTAAGGATACAATAGCTGAGTTAGTGCAAAATAGTTTATTATTGACTGGCACAAGCACAGTTAACATTAAACTTGTCGGTGATAGTATCACTCATGGGGTAGGCGGTACAGGGTTTTTAGAGGACGGTAATTTAATTATCTCTGGTTTTAACCGTAACCCTAATGGTTATTGTTGGGCGAAACTTTTTAAAGAATATATGGAAGCAAAATTTAATTGTTTGGTAACAAATAACGCCTGTCGTGGCACACACTCAGGTTATTTAAGACAATATTGGGATACTCTAGTCAGTCCCACTGATGATATTGTCATATGTATGTATGGCACTAATGACCGTGGGTCAGGTGCCTACAGTGCATTATTAGAAAATTTACAGCTTTTTCTAGACAGAGTGGATATAGATAATCAAAAAATAATCTTGATGAGTAGTATTCAAGCATCTGTAACAAATGATGCAACTTACACCTTTCATATGGAAGATGTTGACAATGCAATAATGTCAATAGCAGCCGCAAACAACGTAGAATATATTTCTTTATTTAAGTTGTTTAGAGATTATATTGATGCGAGAGGTATTAGTTTTGATACACTCTCTGCTGATGGATTACACCCTAACGATGCGGGTTATGATATTATGTTTTATCTTATTTTAAATGCTTTGGGACTGGGTAATAAAGTTAGTGGTGCTACTTGGTAAGTTAACTAACGAAGGTACGTAATGGAGGTGAAGTAATTTGTTTCCATCAATTTATAATCAAAAACAAATAGATAAACTAAAACATGGCAATATTAAATTTAAAATTATTTATAAAGGTACTAACATAAACGGTGAAAAATTTTATCATATACGTATTGATTCCTTACCGTTTATTGTCATGCATTAGGCTGTTACCCAACTAACGAAGGTGCGTTAGTTTTATAATATAATAAGCGAAAGGATATATAAAATAATGAATAAGCGTGTTTTGTTTAAAACATTTGAATTAGATGGCAGAAAGTGGCGTATTGGGAAATTTAATGCGATGGTAGGTTCATATATTGCATATAAACTTATGGCCGAAGTAATGCCGTTAGGAATAGCGCAACAAGCAGGCATACCGGTTCCAGCTGGCGGAAAATCAATGAGTAAGGCAGATTTTATAGAATTACAAAAAGATTGTTTATCTTGTTGTTATGAATTTCTTCCGGCTGGTCCAGCTCCAGTTATTAATGAAAACGGAACTTTTGGAGTTGAAGACTTAGAAAACAATGTAAAAGTTGTTATGGCTTTAACGATTCAAGCTTTGATTTTTAATGTTTCAGATTTTTTTACAGAAAACCTCTTGAGTTCACTAGCCGATTCAATGAAGACTTTAATCCCGCCCGTTGCAAAAATATAAATGAGTTTCTTTATGCTCCGGTAATAGCTGGAGTTTGGAAGCAAAAAGAGCTTTGGGATGGAACTTACACTTTTAAGGATTTGTTAGATATACACGAAATGCTGGAGGTTAAGTATGAAAATGAACAGCGGGCTTATGATGCAGCCGTAGCAAATAAAGGAGGTGGGCAATAATGTTAAATGTTATTAAAGAGTATCTTGTAAGTCTCGGGTATAGGGTTGATCAACCGTCTTTTAATTCAGCCGTTAACTCCGTAACACAATTAAGTAAGACAATAAATAGTTTCGCTAGTGCTTCCATAGGTAGGTTAACTTCAGCAGGATTAGTTTTAACTGGATTTATGTCCACCTTCGCGGCTGTTTTATATCAACTCACTATTGGTGTAGCCAATGCTGATTTACAGAATGAGCTATTTGCAAGGCGAATGTGGATGGCAAAGGACGCGGCTGTTTCATATAAAAGTGCGTTAAGTGCTTTAGGAGTTACTTTGCAAGATTTATATTTATCACCGGAGTTAATGCAAAAATTCTTTCAATTAAGACAACAAGCCACTTCTATGGAAGTTCCAGATAGCTTTAGTGACTCAATGAAGGGTCTTCGAGCAATTACTTTTGAGTTTCAGCGGTTTAAACTTGAGGCTACTTATGCCGTACAGTGGGTTGGATATTATTTAACAAAATATTTATCTGGACCACTTTTTGGTGTAAAAGGCGGGCTAAAAGGAATAAATGATTTAATAACTTCTGAAATGCCTAAATGGACTAACAAAGTGGCTCAGTTTATAGCTAATTTTGTTCATTTAGGTAACACAGCTTATACAGCTGGCAAAGAAATTAAGGAAGTCTGGAATAGTTTAGGCGATTCAACAAAGCAGGTTATTGGTTTAACAGCAAGCTTTTTCGCTTTGTTAAAGCTTGGTCCTATCGGAATGATGGTTGCTGGGCTAACTGCTCTTTTGTTACTTTTAGATGATTACACAACTTTTCAAAATAACGGTAAGAGCGCTTTTCCTGATATGTGGAAATGGGTAGAGGACTTTAAGAAATCGGTAAAGGATGACGGAACTTTAAGAGAATTTAAGAAAAGTTTTGATGAATTAGCTGAAAGTATTCTTGGTGTGTGGATAAATTTTTGGAAATTGATGGATTCGCTTGTTGAAGGAGATAGCAAGAAAAAGCTTATAATTGGAATGATTAATGCTATTACTGAATCATTTAAAATTTTAAGTTTTACGCTTGATAATATAGCTAAATCATTAAAGCTTATTAGAGATTACTGGAATGGTGATGAAAATGCAGTTAAAGAAGGTAAAAAGGATATAATTGATGGGATACTTAAAAAACCTTCATGGCTTGATAAATTTGCTGCAACTTTTTTAGCACCGTTATCTACGGGATATTATCCAATATCAACAAAGCAAATGAGCAGGGAAACAAATATGGTAGTTAACTCAAATAATTATATTTATGGAGCTTCGAATCCTCAATCGGTTGCTTTAGTAGTTAATCGTACTTACGAAAAAGCTACTAGACAATTGCAAGGGGTGATAATTTAATGGCCTTGTCACCTGAAACTACTTCCGAGGACGTTGAACAATTAATTTATGTTAAAACTAATATAGGTGGTTATTTCTTTGATGCAATATTAAGAACGGAGCATACTACCAGTCTTACAATTACTAATCATCCTGTTGAAACAGGGGCAGCCGTATCAGATCATTGTTTTGTAAATCCTTCTGTTTTAGTTATGGAGGTTGGAATGTCTGATGTATCAAAAAGCATAATTAGTGGTCAATTTTCTGGAGGGTGGTCAAGGTCCGTTACGGCTTATAAAGTTCTTTTAGAATTGCAAAAAATAAGAATACCAATACAAATAGTAACTCGTATTAATGTTTATAAAAATATGTTAATAGAAATTATTTCAGTTCCGGATGACATTAAAACATTGCATGGCTTAAAGGCCACTGTAACTTTGCGTGAAATATTTATTGCTACTGTAAAGGCTGTTAAAGTAAGCGCAAGACCACAAGCCACTGATTCAACACAGAAAGGCGAAGTGCAAGCTATACCAAGCAATGAAAGCTTTTTATATCAACAAGGGTTTGGAGAAGGTTCAAATTGATGTATTTTCTTTCTTTATGTGGTAATAATACTTGGTATTAAACAAAGGGAGGAAATACCATGTTTTTAAAAATACTTAGCGTTTCAATTGCTTTTGCATTTTGTTGTGTAGCTGGTTGTGTTGAGCATGGGATTAATCTACAAAATATACCTGAAGGAATGTATAAGGTCGGTAAGGACATACCTGCTGGTGAATATCAAATCATTTCTGACAATAACGGTTCTTTTGTGGTGTATAGGAATTCAGGTTCACCGGAAGCAAAAAATATGGTTAATTTCGGTTTCATAGATGGTCAAAAATATGTTAGCGTATTTGAAGGTCAATACTTACAAATAAAGCGTTCACATGCTTTAAAAGTTGACTAAATAAGTATTTACAAATTCTTTAAAATGTGTTATAATTAATTCTATTGTTTAAAAGTTGGCCAACTTTGGTTGGCTTTATTTTTTTGTGAAGGATGTAACGGAATGTATAAAATACCTGTTACGAGTGAACCAGATCAAAGTTTTTCTTGTTCTATTCCTATTGGTGGCAAAAATACGCTTTTAAGGTTTAGAATTAGGTATAACGATATAGCGAGATACTGGTGGATGGCTATAAGTGATTCAAAAGGAAATATGTTACTTGATTCGATCCCTCTTTTAACCGGAAGCAATATTTTGGGTCAATATCAATATTTGAGTATTGGTAGCGCTTACATCATTAATAACGGAAATTCGTTACTTTCAGATCCTGATGAATCAACTTTAGGAACAGATTTTTTGCTTATGTGGGGTGATTAAATGGCTTATGACAGCAACTATATAATTAGCAAACTTGTTTCCTATGGAGTTTCTTCTAGTGATGCAACCATTTTGGCTGCTGTTGCTTATGCTGAATCAAGCTATCAACCCGGCATTATTGGAGACCAACAATATGGCGGTAGTGTTGGTTTGTTTCAGATAAATTTGCCAGCTCATTCCAGTAAACTAAAAAAGTGGACAAAAAGCAATGACAGAAATGTTTGGATAAATTGGTTATCAAATATCGACAATAATATTTATGCAGCTTCACAGGTGTATTTTTCTCAAGGTCTCGGGGCTTGGACTATGTATCGAAATGGAGAATACAAAAAATACCTTGGAAAAAAATTAAGCATATCTTCATCAAATTCCAGTGATATTTCTCAAGCTGATAGTATTAATAGCACTCCACAATTTGTTTCTTTTGTTGAATTGCAAATAGGCAAGCCATATGTGTGGGGCGCAACTGGTCCTGATAGTTTTGATTGCTCAGGACTTGTTAAATATGTTTGGACACATTTTGGAATTCAAATAGCTAGAACAACTTATGACCAGTGGCCAGGTTGCCAAGAAGTAGATAAAAATAATATGCAAGTTGGCGATTTAATGTTTTCTAGGTTTGGCGAAGACAATGTTGGTCCTGGACATGTTGGAATATTTGTTGGCAACAATAAAGTTGTTCAAGCTGCTAACTCAATTAAAGGTGTTATAATAGGAGATGTAAGCTCATTTGGTTCATTTCGCGGAGCTAGGCACCCTGAAATGTCAGCGTTTTTAGGCAATAGTGGTGGTTCTAATTCAACTAATTTTGCCGGTCCATTTGGTACGATTAAAATACCCCAGACAAACTTTCAGATAGTTGAAAATAGTATTTCAAATGGAGACACCCTTTACGGTAGAAGGTACCGAGTCATTGTAAGTAGTCTTGATGGACAAACGGCTTTGGATGTTTCAGGTTTAAGGTGTACTTTTAATTGTGTTAAAAATATAATGGAAGCTAATTATTCAGAAGTTGTTATTTACAATCTGTCTCCATCTTCAGAAAATATTATTATTAAAGAAGGATATAGAGTTATTATTGAGGCTGGTTATGAAGGAAATCAATATGGTCTTATTTTTGATGGCAATGTAATTCAGCCACTTCGGGAAAAAGAAGGAGGAACAACTTATAAATTAAATTTAGTGTCAATGGATTCCGATATGTTTTTAGTAAGTGGGTCAGCTAATTTCTCAATTATGCGCGGACAAAATTCTCGTTCACTAATAGAGAACATAGTTAATTCTTCAAGTGTTTCAACTCAGCTTGGAGCTATTTCGCAAAATTTATCTAATTCAGAGCTTACAAGGGGTAAAGTTGTTTTTGGTAAAGCGAGTGATTATTTACGGCAAATTGCTCAATCTGAATCGGCTGCTTTTTACATGGAAGATGGCAAGGTAAATATAATTCGTGCGGATGACTACTCAGAAAATGAAGTAATAGAGTTAGATTCTGAATCGGGATTAATTGGAGTTCCGTCACAAAGTGACTTTGGAGCAACAATTAAAATGTTATTAAATCCAAGGGTTAAACTTGGTACTATGATTCACGTTAATAACAGCTTAATTAAAAATAAACAGTTTCAACAAGGGCAAGCTTTTTATGGCCTTGATCAAGATGGTTTATATAGAGTTATTAAAGTTACTTATAAAGGTGATACTCGCGGGGTTGATTGGTATACTGAAGTTGAGACAGTAACACAATCAGGAGCGGATATACCAAATATGCTTGCTAACAAATATTCAAATCCTAATTAATAAGGGCGTGATTTAGATAAGAACTTTTGGCGAAAGAATAAATAGTCAGGAAGAGCTTTTAAAGAGACTAGCTGATAAAATAAAAAATGATACACGTAATGCAATGCCAGGTATTATACAGTCGTTTGACCCTGACGAACAGACGGTTTCTGTTCAGCTTGCAATTCGTGAAAGAATAAGAGACGGTGAAGGTAGAATGGAATTTGTTAATTTGCCGCTTTTGTTAGATGTGCCAATTTTAATGCCGAGAGCTGGCGGATACATAGTAACTATGCCAGTAAGTAAAGGCGATGAATGCCTTGTTGTTTTTGGCGATATGTGCATTGATGCTTGGTGGTCAAATGGCGAGGTGCAAAATCAAATAGAAAAACGTAGGCATGACCTGTCAGATGGATTCGCTATTTTAGGACCATGGAGCCAACCTAATAAAATACAAAATTATAGCACTGATTCCGTTCAGTTAAGAACTGAGGATGGAAATACATATATTGAAATAAAACAAAATGAAATAAATATAGTAGCTTCAGTATTAAAAATCAATGGTAATGATTTTGTGCAACATACGCATTCAGACCCACAAGGTGGCTTTACTGGTCCAGTAATAATCTAGGTGGTGATAATAAATGATCTATAGGGAGCTTGATTTAAACGGCGATTATACCTTTGGAAAAAATATGCAGAATTTTATTAGCGGAGCAGCTGCGGTAGCTCAAGCTATTAAAACTAATTTACTTCTATTAAAAGAAGAATGGTGGGAAGACACTGAAGAAGGGCTTCCTTTATTTCAGAATATAATTGGGCAGAAATTTTTTGCTGACGGGAATATACAATCAGCAGATTTAATTATTAAAGATCGTATCGCAAATACGCAGGGGGTTTTAACTATTATTGGTTATAATAGTATGTATGACAATCGTAAACTCTCAATTTCTTGTACAGTTATAACTATTTTTGGTGAATCTGCTTCTGTGGAGGTGAGTTTTTAATGGCTTATTTTAGGCCTTATATCGATGAAACAGGCCTTCATATTCCTTCTTATTCAGATATTCGTGACGATTTAATTCAACAAGCAAAAAGTATTTATGGCCAAGATATATATTTGGGGGCTGATAGTCAAGATTATCAGCTTATTTCCGTAATAAGTATAAAAAGTTATGACACTATGCTCGCGCTTCAAGAAATATTTAACAGCAGGGGCCCTGGAACAGCTATTGGCTCTGCTTTGGATGGCATAGTTAAGATAAATGGAATTTCAAGGGGAGTAGAAACTTTTTCTACGGCAATAGTAACCTTAACTGGAACGGCTGGTACTTTAATTTCAAATGGTATTGTTCAAGACAATAGCGGATATAAGTGGAGCGTTCCTGAAGCTGTAATAGGACAAGATGGCACTATTTCGGTAATGGTAACTTGTCAACAAGCAGGGCCTATTTCAGTTATTCCAGGAGATATAACTAAAATAGTTACCCCTACTTATGGGTGGGCAACGGTATTGAATACGAGTTATGCTACTATTGGTAAATATAAAGAATCTGATTCAGAGCTAAGAGCTAGACAAGAGATTAGTACCGCTCAGGCAAGCAGAACGCTTTTAGAGGGGCTAAAAGGTTCACTGGCTAGTATATCCAGTGTTACTAGATCAGAAGTCTATGAAAATGACACAAGTGTTATAAATGCCAACGGACTACCGCCTCATAGCATAACTGCTGTTATTGAAGGCGGTTTGGATTATGATATAGCTCAGGCTATCTTCTTAAAGAAAGGTCCTGGGTGTTATACTAATGGGAGTGTTATTGTAGTTATAACTGATTTTTATGAACAACAAACGAATATAAGATTTTATCGTCCAGTATATGTTGATGTTGACGTAACTGTTGATATTAAGCAATTGCCAGGATATAATTCTCAAACTACTTTGGATATACAGACGGCAATAAATGATCTCTTAAATAGTGTTGGAATGGGCATAAAAAGTATTCCAATATCAAGCTTTTGGGGTTCAGTTTTATCAGTAATGACAAATTTAGCACAACCTACGTTCTCGGTATTATCTATTGTTGCAGCTAGGCATGGCCAGTCTCAAAGTACACAAGATATAAAGACATATTCGGTCGATGAAGCAATTAGGGGAAATATTTCATATATTATAATTAATGCTAGTGAGGTGTAATAATAGTGGCTGATATACATGTGTATAAAGGTGAAGTAACTAGCGGTGGAGTTGATGGAATTCTAGTATCTGAAGGAGGAGCTAATACTTCGCCAATTATTGTAGGGCCATTAAACGGAAATAATAATGAAGTTTCAGAAAGTTTGAAGTTAAGTATTCGCTGTGATCCGGATTTTTTAACCATAGGAGAAACTTTAATTTCAATACTTGGTTTAACTGCTTCTAAGTGGGCTCTTGCTTTGGATAATGAAGGAGTTCCAGGCATTTTTAAAGAATATGGTGAAACTTTGGTTATACCAGGGATAATAACTGATGTAAACACTATTTTTTGGACTAAAGCTAAAAGCGATACATTTGATATTAAGCCAGATGATTCATACGTGAGTTTTAATGTGCAAGCAGAAGTTAGAAAGGTGTGATCCTAAATGGCAGATTTACATTATTATGTTAGTGTAACAAATGGAAACGATACAAATGATGGTCTTACCGTAGCAACTGCTTGGAAAACATTAACTAAAGCAGCTATAACTGTACCGTCACCAATTGATGGTTTTAATAATTACGTGCATTTTGCACCAGGAGTATATAGGGAAAAGTTTATTCCTGCAAACAGCGGAGCAAGTGCAACATCTAAGATTATTTTTAAAGGTGATCCTAGATGTGTGCATTTTGTCAGTGAAATACAAGGCAAATGTAGGATTACTGGGACAGATGCACAGGAAATGCCAACTGCTGGAGCGGTATTAGACTGGATTGATAGAACGAACGTAGAATTGTGTAATTGTCAAGTAGATGGTAGCCAAACTATTGGTTCTACTTCTACTTATGCTATTGCTAACATTTCAATTTGCAGAAATGTACTAGTAATTTCAGTGGGCGGTTTTAACAATTGCACTTGTTATGAGTGCAAAGCATTATGCTCTTATAAGGGTTTTTTTACCTGTGTAGCACATAATTGTGTAGTTATTAGTGGATCTTATGGTTTTGATGGTGGTTCACTATATGGCTGTATAAGCATTGGTAGCCCAGTTAATTTCCTTAGTTGTACAACGTATAATTGCTTGGCTATTAGTGGCTCTAATGCGTTTTATAATTGCGCAGCATATAATTGTATGATTGTTGGCAGTTCAGTTGCAGCACCAGGTGGTACAATGCATAACTGCAATATTATTAATTGTGATAGTCCAACTACTGGTGGCAGTAGTACAACAGGATGCAAATCAGCATATACTAGAGCTTCATTGACGTCAAATGTAACAGCTATGAAGCATATAGATGTTGATATATTATTTTCAGCTATAGCTAACTTGTTAAATATTAACCCTAGTAGCTTGAATAGGGGTAATATGACATTAATAGTTTCTTCTCTTTCTATGTCAAATACTATTAATTTAACGGTAGAAAGAGATTTGATATTTACTCCTTCGCAAATAGGAGCTTGCTTAGGAGCTAGTATTTTAGTTGCATCAAAGACAATAAGTGGGAATGTAACCGTAGCATTACAAAAATATATAGTAGATACCTGGACAACGCAAAAATCAAAAACACTTCCAGTTTCGTTACTAGACCTTACGTCATATACATTTTTTGAATGGGATACAACAGCAGACATTGGTGACAATAATTTAACAACAGATGCAAATACTTGGAGAATAGCAATAACTGCTGATATAGAAGCTAGTGCTACAACGCTTTATGGTGTTAATGCTACGACTCCAGGATGTATGGCAAATATCATACCTTCTTGGGGAAATTATGATGCTCTTGGCCAACCCATTAAAACTTCAACAATAATTGGAGCCTACGATATTGCAATGGTAACACTGGATCAAACTCTTTATCATACAGATGCACCTTCGGTTAAAATTAATGGTTCTGGCGTTAAAACACTTAAATTGCCTGTCAAGAAAAATGTTCCAGTAACGGTTAGTTATTGGGTTAGGCATGACGGGGCGATTGCTGGCATGGAACCGATGTTGGTTTTAAGTGGCAACGATATTGAAGAAGTAGTCGATACTCATAGTGTAGGTGCTAATACTTGGGAACAATTATCAGTTAATATTACTCCTCCTGTTGATGATATATTGAATGTATCATTAATTGCTAGAGATTCAAGTAAAAATGCGTGGTTTAGCGATCCTACAGTAGTTTAAGGGAGATTATAATATGACAATTATAAATTTAACCTCCCCTTTTATTGCTAATTATTTACTAATTAATGGGGAATATAATCATCCTTCTTATTCAATCTCACCTTTAGAAGGTGTTTTGTTCAAGGAAAATGCTAATATATTTTCTAATGTAAATAAATCATTATTAGATTATAATACTTCTTTTATTTATCTTACAGAAGATTTATCACCAGTTAATTATTATTCTGCTACGGCAATTCAAGATTTACCAGGAAATGAGCATTTGGTAAACTTTGGTCCTTTGATTGCGGATCGCTTATATTTAATGTCGGCAATTCTGGAAAATGTTATTGTAGATGGTTTAAGGGTAGTTTCGTCTATAGAATCAGTAAGCGTTGATACTCTTAGAATTATTTCATCAGTACAAAGTATTATGGTTGATACGCTTCGGGAAGTTTTAATTAGTGAAGACCGAAATATTGATTACGTTAACCTAATAACCTCAGAACATGCTGGCAGAGTGAAATTTATTTCTTGGTTAAAATTATTGCTTGAAAAAATGGATGGTACTGTTCAGCTATTAGAAATATTTAATTCATATTTTGACATTGAAACAGCTTCCGGCGTGATGCTTGATGTGTTAGGAGATATTGTTGGAGTTAAGAGGCTTATGAATTTTGAGCCATCAAACAATTTATCGCCGATTCTAAGCGATGAAAATTTTAGGTTATTGATAAAGGCTAAGATAGCAAAAAATCAATGGGACGGAACAATACAAAAAATTTACGAATTATGGTCCAGCCTTTTTAAAACCAAAACTCTTATTTTAAATGATAATCAGGACATGTCAGTATATGTTTTGGTCTTTGGCTTTATTGCTGGCATACAGCAAGATTTAGTAGCTAATGGCTATATTGTACCAAAACCGCAAGGAGTTAAATTTTATTATGCTTTTCTGCAAGGTCCCGTTTTTTCGTATGGAATGGATAATGAGATATTTAAAGGATATAGCGAAGGAAGCTGGATTGATTTTGTTTAAAAAGAGGTGATACGTTTGTTTGGAAGTTCAAATTTTCTAGTTTTTAATGAAAGTTTATTAAATGTTCAGGATGATCCAACTTATACAGCTGATACTACGAGAATTAGTGGGCTTAATAACGGAATAGCTTCAACAGTTCTTCATAATAAGCTTTTTCGACAAGTGTCGATCATGGCTGCGGCGCTTGGAGAGCTTATTTCAACACAAGGAAGAATTGCAAGTGACGCCAATCTTAATTTATTGTCTCAGGAGTTGCAAAAATCTATAGTTACCACTGGGGCTGACAATAAAGCAACTAAAAACATTAATTCAATTTTGATTGATGTTGATACGAGGACAGTAACTATAAATAGATCCGGCGGAGAAATAAATGGAATTACAATTAAAGATCCAACTGATAATTCAGTTGTTGAGGAAATTGTAATAAACAGGACTTCAGGATTACTTTCATCTATCCAGAAGACAGTAGGTAGCAAAGTAATAGCTTATACTGTTGTTAGAGATGGCGGCGGTTTAATTTCTGGTATAACGAAAAATGTTACATAGGAGTAGTGGTAATGATGAGTACGGAAAATTTAGCTTTAATCGTTGATATTTTAGATAAGATTGGTAGCGGTGCTGATTTAGCAGGATTAAGTACATTGTTTTCAAAGTTGGCACAGGTAAAAGATTATATTGATCAAATAGGAACAACAATAGGGCCAGCAAGCCCATCTTCCGGCGGAACTGATACTCTGTTTAAATATTTGAAAATGATTGATAATAAATTGCTATTTGGCGGGCAGATTAATGTTATGCAAATTGAGCGGTCTACCTTGCCAGTGGCAACTTTAACAACAATATTTTCAGTTGCTGGTTCAGGCATTTTAGAATCGGTTTTTATTGAGCATTTTGGTTCGGTAATATATCCAAATATTTCATTTAGAATAATGGTTGACGGGGTTCAAGTTTTCAATACTCAAGGAAATATTGCGGCAAGTCAAATTCTTGGCTCTTCACCAAATACTCCTTTGCAAACAAATTTAAGATTTACTTCAAGTTTTGAAATAATTGGCTTAAATAATGATGTTGATGCTCATGATGTAGTTCCTTGGATAGTTTGGAGAACAGAAATATAAAAAAATGTTTGGTTGTTATTCGGTTACCGGAGGTGGAGGGGATTTGGAAGCTAAAGTTTTGGAGATGGCAGCAAGCCAAGGTTTTTTCGCTGTACTTTTTGTTGGGCTTTTATTTTATGTGCTTCGAGAAAACTCAAAACGTGAAGCGCAGTATCAAAAAACAATTAATACATTAGCGCAAAAATTAGATATTGCTGATGATATTAAAAAGGACGTATCAGAAATTAAAGTTCATGTTGAAAGACGAGGAAGGGGCGAATAGATGTTTAGGCTTATAGAGGATCCCGGGCATGGAGGATTAGATGTTGGAGCTATAGGCGTAAATCCAAGTGGCGGGTTTTTATATGAGAAGAGTTTAAACTGGCAATTAGCTGTTGAAGTGTATAACAAGCTTGTTGGTTATCCAATAGAAGTTGTTATTATTCAGCCAAGTTGTGATAATTCTAAAAGCACAGGCAAAGACGAACTTTATAAACCGGTAGCAATTGCTAATAGAATGCATAAACAAAAGCCAATTGATTTATTTCTTAGTCTACACACAAACGGCGGAAAAGGAACTGGAACTGAGATTTTTTGTGGTAAAAATGCTTCGCCTGCGTCATTAAAGCGCAGAGATATTCTTCATGACAATATAGCTCCCTACATGAAGTCATGGGGTTTTTGCGATAGAGGAGAAAAGGAAGCTGGGTTTTATGTCCTTACTTATACTAAGATGCCAGCTGTATTGATAGAAACTTTGTTTATTGATAATGCTAGGGACGCCAAAGCTCTTGTTAATCAGGACTTTATGGCTGGTTTAGCAAGCTGTATAGCTGCTTCCATATGCAAAATGGCTGGAGTTAAATGGAAAGGATAAAGGAGGAATTTTTATGAACAAGTTAAAATCTCGCAAATTTTGGATGGCTATTATAACTGCTATTGTAGCAGTAGCTAATAAAGGATTAGACCTAAACATTCCTGGCGAAGCGATTATTACAGCAGCCGGTGTTGTTACAGCTTATATTTTTGGTGAAGCTTATGTTGATGGGAAACAAAAACAATAACAAAAAAAAGCACAAGTTGAGTTAAAACTTTTCTTGTGCTTTAATTATTTTGTTGGTATATTACCGTTTACTTTGTAATACATTTTAGTAATACAAGGGAGGTCGGTAAGATGCAACAATACGCTAGGCCAATAAATTTAAGGTTAACCGAAAGGCAGTTTAAAGAATGTTTAGAAAACGGCGGGGTGTCAACTTATGTTAGATGGCTGATTGACCAAAGCATAGCGACCAAATACTCGTCAGTTTGTAGTAGTAAAAGAATAATAAAGGCTGTGGATGAAAGAAGGTTAGAGTGTGGCTATTAAATGTGTTGTTAACACATTTTATTCACACAGATTCTTATTTATTCCTATTTTAGTCTTTAGAGAGGAGAATATTTATGGGAATTAAAAATAAGCTTAGTAAAGTTGGTTGTTTAATTGCTAACCACCTAGAAAGTAATAAAAAACTTTACCTAGGTATTGGTTATTCAGTAGTTGTTGCTACTTTGTTTGATCCTAGCATGTGTTTTGCAGGAATTGAAGATGGTGGTAGAAGAATACACTCAAAAATAGTTTCAGTTGGTAAGTGGGTTATAATTATTAAGGGTAGTATTGATACAATTCAAGCTGTGTTAAATGGCGACTTCCCAGCAGCTAAGAAATTATTTTTTAGTTATTTATTATGCTTTGCTATAATGTTAGGTTTACCATGGGGAATGGATGAAATTGAGGGGGTATTCAAACAGTGAAAGAAGCGTTTAAGGAAGCTATTATTGAGTTGCTTTTACAAGCGTTTAGTGCTGTTACTCATTGGTTGGTAAGTGTCAGTTATAGCGCAGCTTTAATAGGCGGAGCCATTTCGGTGTTGTTGTATGTTGCTGGCTGGCCTAAAGGAATGCGTTGCGTGGGTATTTTAGTGGTTGTTCATGTAGTATTTAGAACAGTTTTTAGTTAGGAGTGAATAGAGTGAAGTCAATTAAATTTAGTGATGTTGTTAAGGTAGTGTATCCTGAATATGTGTATTTTAAATTAACGCCTGACAATTCAGCAAGAAATAATTCTACTTACAAAATAGCTAAAACGATTAGTTCATTGTATAAAAATATTTTGCATAATGTTAAACGGGAGCAAGCAAAGGTTATTAAATTAACTGGCATTAAAAAGGATTTTTTATTTGGTACGAAATATTCAATTATGTTAAATCATAAAACTTCTTATTATATATATATTGAAAAACAAAAAATTGAGTTTTATTTTATAGTGCCTAGATATTGTTTAAGCGTTATGTCGGAAAAGCTTAATGATGTTTGGCCAAATATTACTATTAGTGAGGTAAAAGAAGTTCCTGCATTTAGTGAAAAAGCTACCAAGCACCAACTCTTTTATAATAAAGAGGACGGCTTGAGCTTATCAGTTGACCGTAGGGCAAATGAATTGCTGGAAAGTAATCTTAATATAGTAGATGTTTTACATGATGGTGATAAAGTTGGTATATTTTATAACTTTATGCCGATATCGCAGTTTGGTTGGAAAGCTCAGTATAGGTCGACATTAGAAAAAGTCTCTAAGAGCTTGCCTGTTGAGCGTAATAAGTTAGGGCTAAGTTACTTGCTCAAGTCAGCTTTTGCGCTTGTTTATGGGCTTCTGAATAGCCTTGGTGAAGCTTTTGCTGGTGCTACTCCGCACATGTTGACTAAAGGAAATGAATTATTGTTTTTAGAAACCTTAAAGCAATTTAATGATAGCAAGAAAGTTTCAGATGCAACAATTAAGAAAGGAAATGATATAGTTTTAAATACTCAAATATTAGTGCTAAGTGAAAGTTCCGATGAGGTTAGACAATTAAACAATGCAAAAAGCTTAGCACAAAGTTTTGATGCAGTAACTGAAGATAACAGCTTGATTTATAAGCAAACTTATAAAGATTTTAAGCCATTAAGTTTTTCACTAGGAACCGAAATAAATAAAGTAAGTTCAGTTGAATGCTCAAGCTTTATAGCTTTGCCTGGTAAGGAATTGTTAGAAAAGTATTCATGTATAAATAAAATAAAAACGCAGGAAACACAGGTACCGGAAGAGCTTCAACATGGTGTTATGTGTTTAGGAGTTAATACGTTTAAAGGCAACAAACAATTAGCTTATTTAAGTACAGATTTTGATTACCAGATGTTAAGTTTAGTCTTAATTGGGCCTAACCGGGCAGGTAAATCAAAGTTTTTGGCTAATATAGCTAAGAATGCTATTGATGAAGGAGAATGTGTAATACTGCCGGACTTTATAGGAAGTTGCCAGCTTAGTTCAGAGATAGCTAGTTGTATTGACAAAAGTAAAGTCCTTGAAGTGTATTGTGATAACTGGGATACTTTACAAGGGCTTGGTTTTAATGAAGTTCCGCATAGTAATAATCCGTTCGTGCAATATAAAAATGCTAAGGAACAAACTGCCTTATTAATGACCTTAGTGGATAGTATAAACTCAGATGATGCTAATTTCACAGCTAGAATGGGACGGTACTTTGAAGCTGCAAGTTTAGCAGTATTTTTATCAAATGGCAGTATAAAAGATGTATTCGCAGTATTAATGAATAACAATGTTAGACGTGAATTTATAAATAAAATACCAAGCTCCCAAAAGGAAAATATGAAGGAGTATATCGAATACCTTTTAGAACTAAATCATATCGAAAAAGGTGTAATAGTAGGTACTAAAATACATTTGATCACTGGAGCAGTTGATAGGCTGCAAAAACTTAAAGTGAATGCTTACTTAGAGTTAATGCTTAAAAAGGGTACAAAAGGCAATATTAATTTAGTCAAGGAAATGCAAAAGAATCAGCTTATTGTGATTAAAATGCCACAGAGAATGTTTCTAACTGATAATGAAAAAGATGTATATGTAACATATTGGTTAACGAAATTGTGGCTTGCCTTACAAATACGTGAGGAGCAGGTAGGGAATAGAAACAAATTGATTAAGGTAAACATGATAATTGATGAACTTTATCAAGTAAACAACGCTGAAAAGTTTCTTACTAAGAAACTAAGCCAGCTTCCTAAATTTAACCTAAAACCTATAATAAGTTGCCATTACTTAAATCAAATTAGATTCATTAGAGAAGAATTAAGAAGCGCAAACGCCAGTTATATGCTGATTGCGGGGTGCGATAAAAAGAACTTTAGTGAACTACAAAGTGAGCTTTACCCGTATACAGAGAATGATTTGTTAAGTTTGCCACGTTACCACAGCTTAAATCTAATTAAGTGTAATGACGGATATGGAAAATTTATAACGCATTTGCCAAAGCCACTTTCAAAATAAGTGGCATATTTTTTTGAAAGTGGTTTATATTTTATACTAGATAGCTTTAAATATGACTCACTTATTTTAAATTTGCTATTTACAAACAAATTATTTTATGTTATAATTGTTATTAGCTTATTTAATATGTTTTTAATAATAGTAAACAAGAAATAGTAACAAGGAGGTACAATATTATGAAAAGTGAAACTTTTGAAAGTGAATTAGCTTTGGAAGTAGAAGTAAAGCAAGAGGAGTGGGAAAAGATTACTTATATAGAAGTTAAATCAATACCTATTCCGGAAGCTACAAAAACCATACCTAAAGACAAAAGTTTTTATATTGATGAAAAAGCTAAAGTTGGCGTTATCATAGCTTTTAAAGTAAATGATGTAAAGGTTATCAGCGGAAAAATTGAAGAAATACATCAAGATTCTTTTGTTGTTGCAACTAAAAATGATGTGAGATTTACAGTAGCCAAAAGTAATGTGCTTTGGGTTAAAACTACAGACAGGTGGCCAAGAGGCATATACCTGGCGTTTAAAGGAGTTGTTGGTCCAGATGAAAATAGAAGACCTAGTGCTTAAGGCACACGAAGCCAAGTTAGCCATAGAAAAATATTCCAGTGAATTAGCGTCTTTGAAGCAATATATTCAAAAATATTTTGATAAGTCAACTTCAGGTTTTGTTAGTGTTGATAACATTATTGCTTCAAAGCGCGAGCGTGTTGATATTACTTATTTTCCTGAAAAGCTTCGGGAAAGTTTGAGTAAAAAGATATTCAACAAAGTTACAAATAAGAAGTATTACATTAAGGATTTGGAAGGGCTAGTTGAGCTGTTAAAAGAGGCTGGTGTAAGTCCTTCCGAATTTAAAAAGCTTATTGACGTTGAAATAACTGTAAATAAGGAAGCAATGAAGCAAGCTTATGAAGTCGGCGACATTAGTAAAGAAGATCTTGCTGGTTGCTATTCAGCTAAAATAATTAAATATGTACAGCTTAATGAAGGAAAAGAAAAAGGTGGTACCGATTGAAGAATTCAAGCCTGGCGGAAGAGAATTAGCTAAGGTATTGCATTACTTTGGATTATTGGAAGGGGACAATGAATTTAAAATAATTTGTCCGTTTCATGAAGATATTAATCCGAGTATGTTAATAAATCTGAATTCTGGTACTTTTTATTGTTTTGGTTGTGGTTTAAGCGGAGACGCTTATAATTTTATTAGGCACTTATTTCCCAAGCTTGATGGCCTTAAATGTTTAAAGGTTTATTTTAGAATCCTAAAAAGCAATAAAGTCAAAAAGCTTAATTTTGTTCGCAAGAAAATGTACAAGCCTAAGTCTTCAGAAAAGCAAGCACTTATAGAAGCTGAAGACTTTTATTATGGTCTTAAAACTATTAACTGGTTAAAAGATCAAAGCTTGGAAAAACAATACATGCGCCAAAGAGGGTTTTTGCCTTCAGCATTAAATTTGTGCAAGGCAAAACTTACATATAAAGATAACTATCCATTAGTATTCCCGATGTTTGATATGGAAGTATTCAAAGGCTGGGTTTGTAGAACAACTACAAAAAGAATTGAACAACAAAGAAAATACCTTTACAATACAGGTTTTAGCCGCGCTAATACTTTAGTTGGGAAATATAATTCTGGAACAGTGGTATTAGTGGAAGGCTACATGGATTGGCTCAAATTTAAACAGTTTGGGGTAACTAATGTAGCTGCAATACTTGGTTGGAAGGTTACTGAACAGCAAATAACAAAGTTAAAAACACTTGGCGTTGAAACAGTTGTTTCAGCGTTAGATAATGATTTTTGTGGTGATAAAGGCACAGCTTATCTTAAAAACTTTTTTAATGTAGTAAGATTTAAGTTTCCTCAAAATATAAAAGATCCTGGAGAGTTAACTAGGGCGCAGTTTAAGCAAGCAAAAGAGGAAACACAAAAATTAGTCAGGAGGATAAATAATTGAGTAGTTTAATAGATAACATCAAGGATCAGATTAAAAGATCTGGCGCTAATAAAGGCAAATTTTTATATTTTAAGCCTGGTGTGAAGGTAAGGATTAGGTTCCTTCAAGACCTGGATGACGGCATGAAAGTAAAATTTCATGATAGTTTTACGCTTGGTGTAAATGTACCATGCCAAGAAGTATTTGGCCGTGATTGTGATAAGTGCGAAATGGAAGGTTTAAGGCACCGGGACCAATATATTTGGTCAGTTTTTGACCATGACGCAAAAGAAACAAGATTTTTAATGGGAGCAGCAAATAATGCTTCACCCGTGCCAGCGCTTGTAGGAATGTATGAAGCTTATGGAACTTTGACTGATAGGGATTATGTTATAACCAAAATAGGTCAAGGTACTGCAACAACTTATCAAGTAGTACCAATGGATAAGGTTAAGTTCCGTAATGAAAAAGCTAAGCCATATAGCGAGAAAAAGACGTTGGAATTGCTTGATAAAGCTTTTCCGGATGAAGATAGAGATGATGAAGATGACAAACCAGCTAAAGGGAATAAAAAGCCAAGTAAATCAAATAAAAATAAAGAAACTGCTGATTATGATGATATGTCAGCTAAAGAATTGTATAGCCTTTGCCAGGAGCGTGATATTGCTTGTAAGCCAAGGAAAAGTGAAGATTATTATATTGAATTGCTTGAAGAATGGGACGAAGAGCAGAAAGAAGCGGATAGCGATGGTAAGGTAGATTATGAAGAGCTGTCTGCTAAAGAGTTGTACAAGCTTTGCCAAGAGCGAGATATTGAATGCAAGCCCAGAAAAAGTGAAGATTATTATATTGAGATTTTGGAGGAAGATGATGCTGAAAATGGCGGAGACAAGGATGATTGGTAAAAAAAATGGATTAACTAATATTTTTAATCAGCAAGCTGCATTTCAAAAGCTTATAACTTCAATTGATTTGCCTAGCGATAATGTCGTTTGGTCATCGTATCATATTTTAGGACTTCAGGAAGAAATTGGCGAAGTGCTTAAAGCAGATAAACGCTGGAAAACTCATAGAAATGCAGCATATGATCCTGAAAACAAATTAGATGAAATAGTTGATTGTTTTATAACGCTTGTTAATATAGCTTTGTTTTCCGGGTTTGGTTCGCAAGAAATTTATAGTGCTATTGAAAATAAAATTAAAGAGAATGTCGAAAGGTTGGATGATAGTGATGGAGAACAACAATAGCGAAAAGTTTTATCTTGGTATTAGCTTAGGGTTTAATTCTTCGGCTTGCGTTATGTCAAATAAACGTGGTTTGATAGCAGCTGTTTCACAAGAAAGGTTATGTGGAATTAAGAATACGAAAGAGTTCCCGGTTGATGCGATAATTGAATGCATCAAATTGGCTAAAGCTCCTTTTAGTTATAAATTTGATGTTGGTATAAGCCATTACCAGCATATAACAGCGGAAAATATTTACAAGTATCTGCCGGAAAAATATAAAGATTATATGGGAACTTTTCATAATGTTTGTTTATTCGGCCTTGATTATGTTGAAGATTGCCTAAAAGCCTTGGCTTGCGTTTTAGTAAATTCAATAGTCAGGGTTGAACATCATACAGCTCATGCTTATGCAGCTTTAGTCATGCATGGCAAAGATGCAAATATGTCGGATGATAGAAATATATTTGTTACTTGTGATGGTTTTGGTGACGGAACCAGCGGAAGGATAGTGCTTGGCTCCGGTGAGGTGCTTGCTAGTTTAAGGCTAGTTGATAGCGTCGGATTGTTTTATCAGTTTGTAACTGGAGCTTTGGGTTATAAAGAACATCAACATGAAGGTAAAATAACTGGCTTGGCTGCGTTTGGTAAGCCAATTTATGTAGAGAAGTTAGTCGAAGTATATAGCCAAATGTTATCAGTCGATTTAAGTAAAGAGCAAAGCTCAGAGGTAAAAGCGAGTAATATTGAAAACTTTAATTTATTTTTACGCTTAAAAGATAGCACTTATAAGCTAGTTAATTGCTTGCTTGGTAGCGGAGCATTGCCGGAGGATATTGCTGCTTCGGTTCAATTCTTTACTGAAATGGTAATAATTAATTGGCTTAATAGCACTATTGAAAAATACACTAAAAAAACTATTAATTTCCCTTTGTTTAATGTGTATTTTTCAGGCGGGCTTTTTGCAAATGTAAAACTTAATCAAAAGATTCATGCTTTACCTTGGGTTGAAAATATTTATGTATGTCCAGCAATGGGTGATGAAGGAACTTGTATTGGTGCAGCTTTTCACGCTATGAAAGAAAAAATAGGTATGGAAGTTATAGAAGCTAATAGCTTTCTAAAGCATCAGGTTAGCCCGTATCTGGGAACAAAGCATGAATATAGTGCAGAGCAAGTAATATTGGAATTGGCTAATTTAAGAGCTTCTGAAAGTGTTTGTGTACATGAGCTTGAAGATGCACAACTTATTAATTGCATTGCTAAACATCTTACGAATAAGAAAATAGTTTGTTTATTCCGTGGCAGAATGGAATTTGGTCCAAGAGCGTTAGGTAATCGGTCAATACTTTATCATTGCACGGACCGAACAGTTAATATGTGGCTAAATGAACAACTTGGTAGAACTGAATTTATGCCGTTTGCTCCGATATGCAAAATGGAAAATGCTGGGGCTTTATTTGACAAAATTGGCGCTGAGCAAACAGCGGAATATATGACAATAACATTTAATTGCTCAGATGAATTCAAAAATAACTATCCAGCAGCCTGTCATATAGATGGAACTGCCAGACCGCAGTTAGTAACGAAAGAAGCTAATAGATTTATGTGGAACTTATTGGACAAGTATGAGTCAATTTCATGTCAGAAAGTCCTAATTAATACTAGCTTTAATTTGCATAATTTTCCTATCATTGAAAGCCCTGAGGATGCAATTCAAAGTTGGTTTGATTCAAATACTGATGTATTAGTAATAAATAATGTAGTCATAGAGAGGATGGTAAAGTAAATGCCGTATTTAAAAGTTAATTCAGTAACAGAAGCTTTTAGCTCGGTTGTTGCACTTTTGGAAGCAGAAGGTTTTGAAACTGCCCCTAGAGGAATGAAAATAAAAGAAGTGCTTAATTGTTGTATTGAAGTAACTAATCCCCGGGATAGAATTGTACAAAATCCTGAAAGGCAAATGAATTTTTCTTACGCTGTTGGCGAATTGCTTTGGTATTTAAGCGGGCGCAATGATGTAGGTACTATGGAGTATTATTCAAAGAAAATGGCTAATTTTTCAGACGATGGTAAAACATTAAATTCAGCTTATGGCCATAGAATTTTTGGTAATAATGCTAAGATTGGCTTTAACCAATGGGAACATGTAAAGCAACAGCTTATTGCCGATCCGGATTCACGGCAAGCAATAATTCATTTGCATACTCCAAATAACCAGAAAACAAAAGATGAAGTTTGCACGTTAAGCTTGCAATTTTTGCTCAGGCATGGTAAACTAAATCTTATTGTTAATATGCGCTCAAATGATATTGTGCTTGGCTTTACGTACGATGCTTTTGCGTTTACTATGTTGCAGGAAATTATGGCAATTGAACTTGGCGTTGAATTAGGAAGCTACTTCCATAATGCTGGAAGTATGCACATGTATGAGCGTGATTTTAATACTTATAGTAAAATAACTTATAAAGTTAATTCAATGCCGATGTTGCCGCTGAACATGGTTTTAACGGATTTTGATCGCTTAATTGATTATGAAGCTTTTTGCAGGGATTTTAATAATAGTTTTAAAGAAGTAATTGATTATACCACCTCAATGTTAGTTGCAAGTAAAAATAGTAATGAAAGAATATTTATGATTTCTTTAGCTATTTGGACAGTTATACGGCGCGGATATAGTTTCGCTTGTACTAAATATGTTAATAATTTTATTAATATAAGCCGCAGAATTGATGAGCGCTTTGCAGATATTCTTGCAGCAGGAAATAGTGTTTTTACTAAGAACGATTTTAAAGTAATAATTGAAGGTGTAGATGCTAGTGGTAAAACATCTTTAGCGAACGCTTTAGCGCTTAATATTAATGGCTTAGCTTTATCAATACAGCATTATGACGCACCAACTAAAAACTTTGCTTTTTATTCAGCGTATAAAAGCGCCTTACAAAGTAAAGTTAGCACTATATTTGATAGGTTCTTTTTCTCAGAAATTGCCTATTCAAAAGCTATAGGCAAAGAATGCAGAATTAACGAAGTTAGGCAAAACTTGCTCTTAGGTATTATTTCAATATCTGGTTTTGTATGCGTTTTCTTTGTGTTTAATGACTTAGAGCTTGATTTGGTAATAAGCCGAATGGATGCTAAAGATTATGATAAATATGTTAAATCAGGGCTTATTTACAAAATTAATAGTGCTTACAAAGATCTTTGTGAAAGGGCTGAAAGGCATGGTTGCAAGGTGATAAAAGTAACTAAAGCTAATTATGATGTTGAACAAGTTATTGAGCAAATTAAAGGAGCTTTATAATTATGTGGTTTGAACTGCATAAGCACACACATTTTAGTTTATTTGATGGATTTGGTCTTATAGGTGATGTTGTAAAGCGGGCTGTTGAATTGGACATGCCCGCTTTGGCGGTAACAGACCATGGAAATACCTGCGGATTAGCTAAACTATATTTCACTTGTAAAGACAAAGGTATTAAGCCAATACTCGGTGTAGAAGTTTATTTTCAGCCTAAGTTCAATAAAGAAAATAAAACTAATCATCTATGCTTATTTGCTAAGAATCAGCAAGGTTATTCTAATATAATGAGGATAATAACTGAAGCAAATGAGGAAAATTTTTATTATAAAGGTATAGTAACCTTTGAGCTGTTAGAAAAGTATAATGAAGGTGTGATATGTTCTTCAGGTTGTTTAGCTGGCTTTATACCGCAAGCAATTTTAAATAATAATAAAGAGCTTGCGGTAAAAGCTATCAAGAAATTTAAAAGAATATTTGGTGAAGATTTTTACTTTGAAATAATGCCTATACCAGTTGATAAAGTAGGAACACAAGAGAAAGTTAATAAAATCATGTATAAACTTGGTGAAAGGTATAATATTGGTTGTATACCAACGACTGATTCGCATTATACTAGAGCGGAGGATTTTCCATCGTATAAGGTGATGCATAAAATAGCTGGCACTAAGTATGATATAGAGCAAACATACAAAGACCGGTATATGCACAGTGAAGCCGAGATAAAGGAACGGCTTCATAACGAAGGATTTACTAAAAGTCAAGTAAGAAATATGCTCAATAACATGGAAGAAATTTATAACAAAATAAACATTGAGCTTGACTTTTCAGAATCAATTCCAGTGCTTGGCAGTGGTGATTCGTATGAGCAACTTAAAGAGCGTTGCAAAGAAGCTCTTAAAAAGTATTTGAAAAAGCGCGGTTTAATGCATAAAAAACGTACATATTTAGACAGGTTGAGAACTGAACTAGAAGTTATTGAATCGCACCACTTATCAGACTATTTTTTAATAGTAGCTGATTATGTAGATGAAGCTAAAAGACGTGATATATATGTTGGTCCTGGTAGGGGCTCAGTATGTGCTTCACTTATAGCTGATTTACTTGGTATAACAGATGTTGATCCAGTTGAAATCGGAAATGACTTTGCTAGATTTTTGCGCTTGGACAAAAAGAAAATGCCGGACATTGACTTGGATTTTGAATATGGCAAGCGTGATGAAATAACTGAATATTTGTTACAAAAGAATAAAGGAAACTCAGCGCAAGTTATTACTTTTGGATTAAATCGTACTAAAAATCTTTGTAATGATTTGATAAAGGTGTTTGAAGTTTACGAAGATGATGCAGTTATTTTTCGTAAATATATTTCTAAGCATGTAGATGATAATCGTCTTGTAAAAATGATGGACATTGATTATGAGGCGATACTTAAAGAGCCTGGAATGGCGCAAATAAATAAAAAGTATGACAATATAGTAATCCATTTTTGTAAGCTGTATGGACAAATAAAGTATTATGGAACACATGCTGCTGGTGTAGTTATTACCAATGGACCAATTAAGAACTATATTTCCTTGGTAAAATACAAAGGTAAGTTGGCAACATGTTACGACAAGTTTGATTGTGAAGATCTTGGATTCTTAAAATTTGATATTCTCGGTTTAAAGACGCTAAATATTCTGCATGATATCGAGGAGCTTACGGGAGAACGATATGATTATAGGACAGCACCAGAAAGAACTAAAACTGCTATTTATGAAGGTTTTAGAACTGGTAAAACTTCAGGTGTATTTCAATTAGGAAGCGGAACGGCTAAAGATATTTTAACCTCAATAGGCACGGATAATTTGCAGGATTTAATTGCAGCTATATCATTAAATCGTCCAGGGCCTTTATCATTAACAATGCATGAAAAGTATGCAGAGAATAAATTAAATCCGCCTAAAGATTCCGCTTGGTATGAATATACGGCAGACACAAATGGCACTTTAATTTACCAAGAACACGTTATGCAAATATGTAAAGGCCTTGCCGGATTGGACTATAATACGGCTGATAAAATATTCAAATGGCGCATGACGGAAGAAGAAAGAAACAAAGTTTGTAATTTATTTGTAGAAGGAGCACACAAAGTTAGTGGAGTTGATAAGCAAGAAGCTCATGATTTATTCTATAGCATGTCAAGCTATTTGTTTAATAAAGGTCATGCTTCCGGCTATGCAGTAATTTCTGAATGGCATATGTACCACAAACTTTTTCATCCAACTGAATTTTGGTATGCCAGCATGAAGTATGAAATTGATGAGAAGAAGAAGTTTGAATTTCAGGCTGAAGCCGCTGCTGATGGTGTATTATTTTTCTTACCTCATGTAAATTATACAGCTGATTATTCAATCCGCAAAGTTGAAGGCGAAAGTGTAGTTCAGCAAGGTTTGACTTCAATCAAAAACGTAGGTCAAAAAGCTGCTGAAACTATTGAATATGAGCGCAGGCTTAATGGTTTTTATAAAAGCTATGATGACTTCTTGGATAGAGTTCCAAAGCGCCAAGTAAATTCAAGAGTAGTTGAATGTTTGCTCGAACAAGGTGCATTGGAATTTAACAAGAAAACTTATTTAAAGCGTACTATTAAATACAATTCTGTGCTATATATGAAAGGCCTTAGAGTTAAGAATAATTGTACTATATAGTGGAAGGAGCTTTAAAATGTCAATGGTAATATTACCTTGTGGTTTACAAGGCCAAGATTTAAGTTGTTTTAAAAACTGTCAACTTGGTAAAGCAGGCAATGCCAAAAAGATAGAAATGTGTTATGACTTATTAAAAGGCTCAAAGAAGGCTAATAGTAAGCGCAAGGCCAAAACTACATAAAATATAAATTGCTATTGGCTATAGGCTTCCTAGACATTCACAAAGCTACTTTGTATGGCAAATATATTTGCATTAAATCGCAAATTGCTATTTACAAAGTAGCTTTTTTATTATATAATAGCTTTAATAACAAAATAGTTCTCAAGAGGAGGAATTAATAATGAATAGGCCTTTAGAAGTTATTTTAGACGAATTAAGTAGATTTGGGACAGAATATACTTATAGTGAAGCACAGTTAGTTATTGAGTTTTTAATGAGCGTTGAACAACCATTTGAAGTAAATTTTACGTTTGATGGTAAAATAATTATAGCCACAAAATAGCACTCAGAGGAGGAATATATTATGGAATTAAAGTGCGGTAGAAAAACATACATTTTAACTGAGAAAGATTTGATAATGTTTAATGGAGCTTGTTATCAGCTTGTAACTAGAGTTGAGCCAATAGACCATTATGACGTTAGCCCAATAGTTGCTAGAAACAGAGCAGAAAAGTTAATAAGAGAAGGAAAATTAGTTTTATCACATAAAGGTATTAAGCGTAATGTAAAGGTAGAATTTTATAAGATTGCTAGATAGACCGCCCTCTTCGGAGGGTTTTATATTTTAGAAAGGGTGTACAAGCGTTGGCAAAAACTAATAAAGAAAAAATAATGCAGCTATGTAAGCAGATTGACCAAAAGGAAGGTGCAGGAAGTATATTTAGCCTAGGCTCTAAAAATTCAGTGTTAAAGATTCCTCGTTGGTCAACTGGCATTGAGGATCTAGATCACATACTGGGTGGCGGAATGCCTGAAGGTAGAATAATTGAGATATTTGGCCCAGAATCAAGCGGGAAAACTAGCTTAGGTTACCATTTGTCCAGTCTACATGAGCTTTGCTTAAATATACCGATTGAAGGAACTTTTGATGCTAATAGAGCTAAGCAGTTTGGTAATAGACCTAAACAAATGCTTGTATATAGAGCAAAATATGGTGAAGCAGCACTTAATAGGGCTATGAAGTTTGCTGAATCAGGTATTCCATTAATCGTCATTGACAGCGTTCCGGCATTAAAGCCTAAGGAAGATATCGAAAAGCTCAAGAAAAATATCAACAATGATAAAGAGGAAAATGATCGTATGGGCGGAGTTGCCCGTTTGCTTCATAGGTACGTGCCGATGCTCGAAGAAGTTGTTGAATTTTCCGGCACTACAATTATTTTTATTAATCAGGTGCGGGATAAAATGGATGCAATGTTATTTGGTGAAAAAACAGATACACCAGGTGGTAGGGCCTTAAAATTTTATAGTAGTATTAGATTACAAGTAGCTAGAAAAAGCTGGATTGAAATACCAAATAAAGATCCAAGAAATTCCGCTGTTAATGAAAAAGTTGGTATGATTATGAAAGTTAAAGTAATTAAAAGCAAAGTTTGTAATCCAATGGGTGAAGCTGAATTGCCAATGTTCTTCAAGCATAATTTTGTTAGCTTTGATGATATTTCAGTGCTTAGAAAACAGCTTATGGCTGATAGCAGGAAAAAGCGTGGCAATAGTGAGGAGGATGAAGATGGTGAGGAATAGACCTAGTAAGGATGCTTATTATTTTGGCATAGCGGAAGCAGTAAGTAAGCGTAGTACATGCCTCAGGCGCCAATATGGCGCAGTTATTATCAAAGATGATGAAGTAATAGCGACAGGATATAATGGCTCTCCTAGAGGTTCTGAGAACTGTTGTGACAGTGGTATATGCTATAGAATAGATAACGACATTCCTCGTGGTACGCAATATGAAAAATGTCAAAGCGTTCATGCAGAACAAAACGCTATTATATCAGCAAGGCGCTCAGATATGAAGGGTGGCATATTATATTTATATTGTTTTGATGTCATACTTGGTAAAGCAATGCGACCAGAACCATGTTTAATTTGCCAGCGTTTAATTAAAAATGCAGGATTAGAGGTTAAGCTATGTCAATGTTAAGGGATGCTATTAAAAACGAAGTTAAAATAACAGCAAGCACTAAAACTAACTTCGGTGAGCAGCTTGTTATCGAGCAAACTTTAAACAAGTTGTTTTATTTACCAGCTAAACCAAAGGAAGAACTATTAATGATAAAGTCTCAGTATGAGCAAAAGAAAGGCGATAGGTATGGTTTGCATGCCAGTTCAATTATTGCTTCAGAAAAAGATTTTTGTTGTCGTGAGCAAGTTCTTAGCTTGTTTTATAAGCAAGTGCAGGGTGAAAACATCTCAGTTGGTTTAAAACGTATATTTGAAGAAGGAAACTTTGTTGGTGAAAAGTGGCAAAGATTATTTATACGCGGTGAACTAGGTAATTATCTTGACATGGATAGAAGTTGTTTTCTGGACAAATATGATCTTAGCTATACACCTGACGCCATTATTACCATTGCTAAGAAAAAATATGTAGTTGAAATAAAATCAATGAATACTTTTCAGTTCAAAAAAGCTACTACTCATCCATCAGGAATGAAGCAACTTAGATTTTACATGTTACTCACTAAGATTCATAAAGGCTTTGTACTTGTTGAAGACAAAAATGACCAGAACTTTAAGATATTCACAGCCGAGCATAAAATGGCTGATGTTGCAGAATATATAGAGCGTTTAAAATTAATTCAAGAACATAAACAGAGCTTAATAAAGAACAAGAAAATGGTAAAAGGTATTTGTAGTGATAAAGATTGTAAACGTGCTTTAAAATGCAATATGCGTCCAGCTTGTTTTGGTTTACCTGGTGGAAGGGTAAAATTAGTTAAGAGCAATTAAGAATACTTTTGAGCCTCTAGGTATATAATATTGCATAGTCTTATAATTAAGGGAGGTTATGCAATGTCAATACCTAAAGGCAAACTAAAGCGTAAAGCTGTATTCTTCACAGCAGCTGACGAAGATATACTTAAATTAGCCAATAGTAAACCTAACTTTAGCGATTGGGTTAAAGCTAAGTTACGTGATGAAATGTTTGTTGATATGTTGTTAATAGAGCAGGAACAACCAATAGAACAGCAAAAACAAAAAATAGTTTGGAATTTTCCGCATTAAGTATTTACAATTAGTTTTATATGTGTTATTATATTCTCAGGTCAGGGAACCTGATACTTTAGCACCTCAGGGAGGAAATTATGATGGGTAAATGTTGTTTATGTGGTAAAAGTTTTGAGTTAACTGATGATAACATGTGTTATTGCCCAGAATGCATCGATAAACTGGAAGCAGCTCAGTTTTACGATAAAGATAAAAACTTCATTAATTTAACTAAGGGTGACATGGTAACATTGTCAAAGCAAGGCATAGCCAAATATCCAGATTTTAAAGATGTTCCGCTATTTGTCTCAAGTATTGATATTGATGGAATAATTCATGCTACTGATTTACTTGGCGTTCATTTATATTTTATTATTAAAGATGTTAATCCATACTTTGAAGGCCAAGAAGTTTAGTCAACTATATCGGTTAGTGGTTATCCGTTAAAACCACATCGGAGGGTATACATGATTATTAAAATAATATTTATAGTAACAGTAATATTAGCTATACTTAACTTAATATTGTACAATATAAAAAGGTAGTGTGTTTTTATGCGTTTATGGCATGAAAAATTAATTCCAATATTACCAAGTGCCCAACTTAACGGACAACATCAAGAATGTTGCGCTTTAAGGGGCAATGGGTGGGGTAAAAAACATAGCACTGTTAATTATGTGTTTAATCACAGTCCATTGGTGTCGCTGCTTTTTATTATGTTCGGTTTTTCTCTGGCCCGGAAGGGTGCACTGTTTAGCTTGGCGTTGTATGTGGTGGTGCAGGTATTGGGCGCATCATTAAAATAGGGAGGGGTTATCGTGAGTAGAAATATTGACGATGCTATAAGCTGTCTAAAAGGATTAAGGCCTAAGTCTGGCGCGGACAAAAAGAAAATACAAAAGAAAATAAAAGAATTGCAGTCACTTAAAAAATAAAAACCGCCGAAGGTAATGAAAGAAAGGTTTAACAGGGGTTATAAAGTAGATGAGCGGTGGCTAAATGAATGTTACAGGGGTAAAGTATGTATAAGCCATATGAATCACTCACAATTATTGCTAATTGGTGTTATGAAGAGCATAATAATGATTACCTTATGGAATGTATTTATAACTTGCTTGCTAAGCTTATACGCCAACTTGACAAGCCTCAGCTATATGCATTCTTAAATAACTTAGTCAGTATAGGCTTAGATAAGTCAATAGTAAAAGCAATTTATATTAAAGTTAAGGAGGCTAAATAGTGTCAGCAGTTATCATTAAATGCTACTCAATGAAGTTCCCGCAAATGAAATTAACAGTTGAAGAAGTAAGCTTAATGTCAGGGTTATCAAGCGCCAGCGTAAGACAATATATACGCAAAGGCATACTTAAAGCAAACAAGATTGGTAGCTTAAGAACTTCTCCATATTTGGTAAATTTCAAAGATGTTATTACCTTCATGAAAGTTCTTAGGTTTAAAAAGAAACACGGATTAGCCCGCTAACAAGCGGGTTTATTTATTTTTTTAGGAGGTTTTAGTATGCCAGATAGAAGTTGTCATGGGTGGAAGCTTAAAGATAATTATGAGCCAAAGCCAATGGAAAAAGTTATCGCTAAATGTTGTGGTGTCTGCAAATATTATTGCCCTGTGTATTGTTGCAAACATCCTTTATATAAGCCATGCAAAGACTAACTACTATTATCAATATAAACTTAACTAAGCAGCCGTATGACGTTTATATAGGCCGTGGAAGCTTGTTTGGTAATCCGTTTTATATAGGAGTCCATGGCAATCGTAAAGAAGTAATAGAGTTATACAAACAATACATACTAAATAGCCCTGAACTACTCAAAGCTGCTAAAGCACTAAAAGGAAAAGTATTAGGCTGCCATTGTAAACCTGCTCCCTGCCATGGTGATATACTTGTAAATATAGCGAATGGAGTTTTAAAAGTGTATAATAAATTAATTATTGGCATTGATCAAAGTTACACCCGTACCGGCATTGCTATAGCTGCTGATGGTAAGCTATTAAAGGTTAGTAGCTTAGCCTTCAAAGGCCTTCATAGCCCCACAGAGAAGCGTAAACATCTAACTAATGTACTAACCCGTATACTTGACCTTAACGCTCACAAGGCTTCTGAGTGCTATGTCATATGCGAGCGTATAAGAACTTTTTCACACAACAACAATGATAATAGTCAAAATCAAATGTTTATTAGCACTAATTATATTAAGTCAGCTGGCGCTTTAGTAGCTACTATTGTAGATGTTGCTAATAGTTATGGTGTTAAAGTTTATAGCGCAGACACAAGAAGTTGGAAAGCTCAAATTGTTGGTACAAGTAAAGCCAGTCAGTCCGGTAACAAAAAACTTGCTACTATTAAGCATGTTATAAATTTAGGTTTTAGCTCCAGTGTTACCTCAGTTAACAGAAATGGTAAAACTGTTTATGACGATGATGCCTGCGACGCTGCTTGTATTGCTCTATATGGCTTCCACAAGAACCAGAAGTTGAAAATAGAGAAGTAAGTTTTTATACCAAGCGTAAAATCAGAAATTGTTCTAATTTGAACCACAAGCGCTTTAAACCATTACCACTTATATGTAAGAAGCAAAATAGCTAAATTGTTTTAATGGTAATAATTCTGAATCGGATTCCGAGAAATCAAGAAATATAAATTTGAACTCACTTGCTGGAACATTGTAGACAGAGTTCTTGAGCGGATAAAAACAAGCAAAAGCAAAACTTCCAGAAAAACGTGTTAAACCCCTTATAGATCTTATATTTATATAATATATAAATAAGTTTTGCTTGGTATAAAATATTTACTAAAAGCTATTTACAAACTTATTTGTTTAGTGTATAATAGGAATTGTTAAACAAATTAACTTAGTAGCCGAGAGGAGCAAATAAAATGGCAGAATATAAAAAGCAACACTTTAACAGTTTGGGTGAGTTTTATAACTATATAAGCATAACTAAAGAAAATAGTGTATTTGAAGGTAAAACTCTTACTTCGCTTGATACTTCAGAATGGTCTAAAGGGTTTACACTTACTAATAGTTTTGAGACAGCAGTTGAATTAATGCGGAATGGTTGGTCAGAAATGGCTAAAGATATTGAAGGTAAATTGCAAGCTAAAATTAAAAATATAAGCAATAAATCAACTCAGCGCTCTGTTTATGATGTAGTAGGTGGCAATTGTTCTGTGCCAAGATATTTACAGGGTGTACCAACTAACATGATAAACAAAAAAAGAGTAGTGCAAAAGCAAAAAGTTGTTACGCTAAATAAGTTCATCAACTATAGTGCTAGTGCAAGCACAGAACAAATAGTTGATGAAAGTGTAAAAGCATTGATAATAGTAAGGGAAATTGAAGCAGCAGGAATCAGAGTAAACTTAAATATAGTTCTTGAAGCGCAAAGTGGCAATGAAATAGCTTCACTTTCGATAAGAATTAAAAATGCTTCTGAAAGGCTTAATGTATCGAAAGTAGCTTTTCCATTAGTGCATCCTTCGATGCTGAGAAGGTTATCATTTAGGTGGATGGAAGTTTCATCAGTGATAACAGAAAAAGGTTTTATAGGTGGATATGGTTCACCGCTAAATGAAAGGAAATCAAAAGAGTATATGAACAAAAATGAAATTATGTTACCAAGTTTTATAAGAAGCGTTGAAGAGGTTGTAGCTAGTATTTAAAAGTTTTTAAATTATTTTTAAAACTTTGCAAAAGGGGGTTTACAACCTCCTATTTTTGCTGTATAATTATAAATGTCAGCAGGGAATAATACATAGCAAGTAAAAATTAGTGCTAGAGAATAGAGGAGGAGCAAAAAATGAGAAAAGTAACAGTAATGAGCACTGAAAGTAAAGTTTTAAGCATAGCGAAGAGTTTTAAATTTGAAGGCTGTGTAATGGTAACCCCGAAAGCTAGTCCGGATAAGCTTGTAAAACGCAACTACTACTTGGATAAAGTTTCTGGAAAACAATATTGCTACTTTTCAGGCGATATCTACAGCTTCAAACTAAACACAGGAAGTAGCTTGGAAGCTTACGACATTGAGTATGAAGGCAGATATAGCGGAGATGCTGGAAGTTGGAGCAAAGGAAAAGCTGAAACACCGAAAAAAGTTCCGGCAGTTGTTGTAGAAGTTCCAAAAGCACATAAGGTTGTAGTTGAAACTGAAGGTGTTAAACATGCTAAATATCAGCAAATACTAACCTGTGTAAGCGTAGATATTCCAGTTTACCTTTACGGCCCAGCAGGAAGCGGTAAAAACCACACTTTGCAACAAATAGCTGAAAGCTTAGGGTTAGACTTCTACTTCACAAATTCAGTGCAACAAGAATATAAAATCACAGGCTTCGTTGATGCGGGTGGTAAATATCATGAAACAGAATTCTACAAAGCATTTGTTAACGGAGGATTATTCTTCCTAGACGAAATGGATGCAAGTATCCCGGAAGTTTTGGTCTTGTTAAATGCAGCTTTGGCAAACAAATACTTTGAGTTTCCAAATGGCAAAGTGAATGCTCACAAAGACTTCAGAGTAGTAGCAGCTGGAAACACTGTAGGCAATGGTGCAGATGAACAATATACAGGGCGTCTGCAATTGGACCAAGCAACATTAGACAGATTCGTATTGATAGAATTTGACTACGACGAAAACATTGAGCTTGCACTTGCTAAGGGCAACACTGAATTGGTTGAATTTGTTAGAGGACTTCGTAAACAAGCTTCAGAAAAAGGAATACGGGCTACATTCTCATATCGCTGTATAATCACAGTAACAAAGTTGGAAGGCAAAATGGAACTTAAGGAAATAATAGCGATCGGAATAATGAAGGGTTTTGATAAAGACACTGTAAACACCTTCGAAACTGACAGAACTAACAAATATAGCCAAGCATTATTTGCACTAAAAAAAGGAGCCTAAGGGCTCCTTTTACCTTTGCATAAGTAGCCTTGTAAAGCTCCTGAAGGCTCAAGGCCAAGCGTTAAACATTAAGCAAATGGTTCTTATAGGAGGTTGTTAAAGTGGATAAAATAAGCCAGGAAGCAAATTCGCTTGCTTACAAAATTCCGTATAAATTACTAAGGGAAATAATATATCAGTTAGGAGCAGGAAGCGCTACGGAAAGAGCAAACTTGGCTAGTGATCTTGAAAAGCTAGTTTCCGACGCTATAATTTCTGATGCTAAGTAGCGTAATATTTGATTTGCTCGTGATAATAGTTTTCCTTGTGTTAACAATGTTAGCTGAAAAAGAATAAAACTATTTTAGTCAAGGCTATTTACAAACTTCCATGGATTTGTTATAATTAACTTAGTTAAAAAAATAGTTCTTGAGAGGAGAATGTACAATGGGCAATATAGCTGGGTTATTATTGGTAGATGGTAAACTACAGCTTGGAACGCATAATCATAATACTGAAGAGGAAGCGCAAAAACACCTAGAAAGACATTATGAAATGAATAAACAAAATTATGCTAACCGAAATCTTTTTGGTAAACCTGAAATTTTTGTAGGTAATGAGGCTAAAAATAAAATGTGGGAAAGAGAGTATAATAAATTATCTGACGATTATAAATGGCTTATGGGTGTAATAGTTGGTGATGAAATGATAGAGCTTGATTTATATCAACGTAAGCCAGTACAGAAAATAATGGATATAGTGATTTACAGATTGTTTAAAGAGGGGTTCGGAAAAACTTGTACAAGGTGTGGCGGTACCGGAGAATATAGCTTCAATCGTATGGATGGTACTAGATGCTTTAAATGCCATGGTAACAAATTTATAGTGCCTAAATTAACTAAAAAGCTTAAAAAGCAAATAGCAGAGCATTTTAACCAGATGATTTAACCCTCAAGTGAGGGTTTTATTTATTTGTAAATGAGGTTAAACAATGAAGTTTAATAATTCATATTGGACGCCTAAAACTAAAATACAGCTATTGCAGCGCTGGGTGTTAATTCACAGTATAATTTATTATCGCTTAAATACTTCCGTTATTTCAGATGCTATGTATGATAATAACTGCAAGCAACTTGTTAGAGCTATAGAAAAGCAGCCGGAAGCTTTTAAGCAAACAAAATACTATTATGTATTTAAAGGGTTTACGGGTGAAACTGGTTTTGATTTATATAGTAAGCTAAAGCAGCCCGATAAATCCAAGTTACAACAACAGGCTGAATATTTGGTGTATAAGTTTGGAGGGCGTTAATAGTGGCTAAAAGACCAATGAAATTTTACTTTAAGAACGAAAGAGAAGTTATGTTGGATTTAGGTTTAAAGCCCGCAAAAGGCTCTGGTAGTGGGTGGATAGAAAAAGAAGATGGTGAAAATGATTATGTTTTAGCTCAATTAAAAAGCACTGATGCTAACAGCATAAGAATAAGAATGCTGGATATTGAAAAACTTGAAGCTCATGCTAATACAAGCCACAAAATACCAGTATTTATAGTTCAATTCTTAAAATCAGGTGATTTATTTTTTATGGCTAGGCCGTTAGACTTACCAGCTTTAGCTAAATATATTGAAACAGGTAAATGTAAAGCAGTTAGTTCCATAGAAATTGAGGACAAGCCAGTTAATAAACCGACTAAGGTAATAAGTTCCGGCAGTAAAAATAGGAGCAAATTTTGGAATGAAAAAGCTGAGCAGCGGGAGAAGGTGAAGCAAAAGTGGCGGAAGTAAGAAAAGTAGATATTAAAACAGTTTGCAAGTATAATGGCCATAGTATTAAAGCAAATGAGGCAGTTGATCTCTCATTGAAGTTCGGATATGATCAACTTGTAAACTACATACAATTGGTTCAGCTGTTGAATGAAAATATTAATATTATTTCAAAAATAGGCGATAGCAAGCCTATAAAGCTTGGAATATATACGCTGAAAGAAGTTAAGATTGATAATGACGGTGAAGCGGTTATAAAGTTTAATAGTACACTTAGCTATGTAGAAGCTGACAATTTAAACAAGTTAGCTGGTGAGATGCTTAAAGTGCGCTTTAAGGCTGACGTAGAAATAGAAAATGATGGAGAGGATGAAGATTGAGCAAAGCTGATAATATGTTCATTAAAATGTGCAGGGATATTCTTTCAAATGGAATTAGCTCAGAAGGTGAACAGGTAAGGCCAAAATGGGAGGATGGAACTTCAGCTCATACTATTAAAAAGTTTTGTGTTGTTAACAGGTATGACTTATCAAATGAATTTCCTATACTTACTTTAAGGCCTACTAATTTAGAAGCTGCAATTGACGAACTGCTTTGGATATGGCAGAAGAAATCAAATAATATTAAGAATCTTGGCAGTAGTATTTGGGATAGTTGGGCTAATGAAGATGGCTCGATAGGAAAAGCGTATGGATATCAGTTGGGTATTAAGCATGAATACCCAGAAGGATTATTTGACCAAGTTGACAGAGTATTGTATGATTTAAAGCATAATTCCTATAGTAGAAGGATTATAGTGAATATGTACAACCACAATGACCTACATGAAATGAACTTATATCCTTGTGCATATAGTATGACATTTAATGTTACCGGTAAGAAACTTAATGCGATACTAAATCAGCGATCACAAGATGTTTTAGTTGCAAATAACTGGAATGTATCCCAGTACGCTATATTAATTCATATGTTCGCACAAGTAAGCGATCTTGAAGTTGGCGAATTTGTTCATGTTATTGCCGATGCTCATATTTATGATAGGCATGTTCCGCTTGTGAAAGAGCTTATTCAGAGAACTTCATTTCCAGCTCCGAGACTAAAAATAAATGTAAGTGTAAAAGATTTTTATCAATTTAAAGTAGATGATTTTATGCTTAAAGATTATAAGCACGGAATGCAGATTAAAAATATTTCAGTAGCTATTTAATATTAAGCATATTATAGGAAGGTGAATAACAAATGCGATTAAATGTTTATCAGCTTAGAGAAAAAGGCAAAGAATTCTGCCAAACGGAAGGTTCCGAACATTATAAAAGTAGCGGAGTTGAGCCAATTGATCTAATGGTTTCAAAAGGCGCCATTGAAGGATTTTGTGTTGGCAATATTATTAAGTACGCAGCTAGGTTCAACAAAACAAGAAATCTAGAAGATATTAAAAAGATCAGTGATTATGCTCATATACTTGCTGGGGTTGAGCTTGCAAAACAAGAGGAATAAGAGGAACGAGAGCTTAAGCGCCTTGAATTAATTAAAGCTTATGAATGTAACAAATTGCTACAAACTGTTGAAAAACAATAGCGCTTGATATAAGCTAACCTAGAGCTGTATAATGGCATTGTAAAAGGCTAATAGCTTTTTTAAATTGCGGTAAAAATAGCTCAAATTAAACTTTATTCAAATTTAGTTAAAAATATTACTAAAAAGTATTTACAAAGTTAGTTCTATTTAGTATAATAGTATTCAAGTAAATAAACCAACCGGAAAGCACCCTGCAAAAAGTATTTGGGGTAATGAGCGGATAAGGTTTAAAAATACAAATTTAAAAGGAGGCCATAAACATGGCAATTAATTGGAAGCCCGGCGAGGCAGTAGAAGCAATTAAAAACGGAGATGGCGCAGCCATAAGTGACATTGGTAAAAGGTTCCCTAATTTTACAGTAGCAGCAGCTATGGCGCTGGCAGGTAGCCCGGATGGATTTTTAAGAATTCTTGAAGCACTTCCGGAAAGGGTTACTGTAAGAGTTATTGAAAGCGTTATGAAGGGTGATGCCACTGATGAAGACGGCGATAGCGATGGCGGCGAAGAAAAAGTTAAGGACAAGCCTGCAAAAGAGCCTAAATTGACCAAAGCTGGTTTAATGAAAAAGACGCCTAAAGAACTTGTGACCCTGGCGAAAGCTGCTGAAATTGAAATCATGTCCACTAAAAAGTTTAAAGCTATGGACGATGATGAAAAGAAAGAAACCCTTGTAGCTGCAATTCTTAAGGCTCAGGCTGCTGCTTCAGAGGTTGACGAAGACGAAAAGCCGGCTAAGAAAGACAAGCCCAAGCAAAAAGAAGATGATGGTTGGGGCGATGATGAAGAAGATGAAAAGCCTGCCAAGAAAGACAAAAAAGCCAAGGACGATGACGACTGGGACATATAAGTTCCCTCGTTAAAACATAAACAAAGCAAGCCTGACTTATTTAAGGGCTTGCTTTGTTGTAAAAGTAAGGAGTGAAGCAATGGCAAAGATGACGTTAGAAAAGCTGTTAGTATTAGATTTAAGAGTTGAAGGCAATGAAGAGCTTCTTAAAACCGGTTTATCCAAGCTGAAATGGCTTGAAAGATTTGAAGCTGACGAAATAACGATAGATGTTTTAGAAAAGCTATACAGTAAGCTAATTAAAAAATACCCAGCACATATCGGGTATATACAAGATGCTGGTGATAATAGTTGGGTATTTATGATTAAGCATAAGGAAACACATACATGGATAAATACAGTGTATGGAATAACATTATTTGAAGGAATGGCTAAAACAATTTTAACCTTTTATGGTTATTTTATAAAAGAAAATCCCTTCCATGATACTAAAAGGGGGAACAAATAGTGGCTAAAGTAAGAGCGTATACAGACGGTGCTTGCAGTGGAAACCCAGGACCAGGAGGTTGGGCTGCATTGTTACTCTTTAATGAGAATGAAAAACAAGAAATATCCGGTTATAGCGAGGATACAACGAATAATCACATGGAGCTTAAAGCAGTTATAGAAGCAATCAAATTAGCTGTTTCACTTGGCTATAAAGATGTAGACATTTATTCAGATGCTGCTTATGTTGTAAATCCTTTTAAAAACCAGTGGTATAAAAGATGGGAGCTTAACAGCTGGAAAACAGCTAAAGGCTCAGATGTTAAAAATAAGGACCTTTGGATTAAGTTTAGCAAGTTAGTTAGAAAATATAGAGGAATAAATTTAATCAAGATTAAAGGCCATAGTGGCCATGAGCATAATGATCGGGTGGACATGTTGGCTAAGAAAGAGATTGAAAGGATGCGTTGAATTGACTATTACTAATTACTGGGGAATTTTTTGCATAGTAATAATTTTGCTAATGGTAGTTGGTGGATTAAGTTGCGGAGCGTTATTTGATAAAGAATAACGCTTTGGTACCTAGGAGGCTATGCTGGGTGATAAATATTACAGAGAAGTTTTTTGAAGTTGAATTTAAAGACGAAAGCAGTAAACAAGCATATTTACAAGCTTGTAAATGGCTTGCTACTAATATGGTTAGTAAAGTTGAAGTCGGTATTTTATACAAAATAGTTAAAAAAATAGACGCTGACTTACCAACTTTCAAGGTTGAGCTATATTGTTCACTTGAATTATCAAAGTTAAAGAAAGAATTTTGTACTAGATGTAAGGAGTTTCATAAATCTTTTTACATTAATCAAGAATATAATTGTAATGCTTGTAAGCTTAAGGCTTTTCTTGTTGGAAGTAGCCAAAAGTTAGGCATTAAAAGGAGCTACAATAAAGAGAGGCTGAGCTACTTGCTTGATGGTGAATAAAGCTTTAGGCATAGTATCAGCCTTTTAAATAAGGAGAAAATGCTATGCCAAAAGTGTTTAGAAAGATATTTACAGAGGAAACCGAAGAAGAGCTGATGGCAATGACACGCGACGAAGTAACTGATCAGCTTACTGATAAACAAAGGTTGTTTTGCGAAGCGTTTGTAAAAAATTATAATATTCGTATTGCTGCAATAAAAGCAGGCTATAATAAAAATACACCTCACGTTATTGGCTGGAAGTTACGTCAGAATCCTGACATCAATCGATACATAGCTTGGTTAAAATTATTGGTTGCAAACAAGTTTTTCATTGGTGCAACAGACATAATAGACCAATATGTAAGAATAGCGTTCGCTGATATTACTGACTTTGCTAAAATTGAAAAAGGAAAGTTAAGAATTATTGACGGAAGCGAAATTGATGGACAGCTTGTAAGTGAAATAAAGTCAGGTAAGGACGGCGTAACGATAAAATTGGTTGACAAACTTAAAGCATTAGAAAAGCTCGAACATTATTTTGATGTTATGCCAAAGGACTGGCGCCAGAAAATAGAGGAAAGAAAAGTTGAGATTATGCAGCAGCGTCTGGAACTTGATAAAGTTAGAGCTGGACAAGGAGAAGAAGAGCTCGCTGATGATGGATTTATTGAAGCATTAAAAAGTTCAGCACAACAAGTGTGGGAAGATGAAGTAAAATAATAAAGCGGGTGATATAATTGCCAAGGTTAACAGCTACCGGCATAATTAAACAAGCAATTAAGGAAGCTAGTTCAATTAATCCTGGTATTATAAGTCTGCAGATTGAGGAAATAATGTGGGAGGAATTGAGTAAAACTCATGCCTATGTAAACAATAGCTTAGTGTTTACCAGATTAGCACGTCTTGGATTTAATAAGTTTTCAGATGTAAAGAAAATGGTCAAGAGGCTAGTTTAATGCAAAAGTATAATATTATTTATGCTGACCCACCGTGGGAATATAAAGACAAAGCGCTTGCGGGAAACCGTGGCGCAGGTTGCAAATATAAAACAATGAAGATTAAGGACATTCAGGCTTTACCAGTACAAAATATGGCTGCTAGTAATTGTGTTTTGTTCATCTGGGTTACGTGGCCACATTTGCAAAACGGAATTAATACGCTTGAAGCTTGGGGTTTTGTCTGGGTAAAGAAAAACAAAAAGACTGATTCATTATTTTGGGGTATGGGAAATTGGACTAGAAGTAATTCTGAGTTTTGTCTTATTGGGGTACGTGGCAAGCCAAAAAGAATTTCGTCTTCAGTTCATTCAGTAGTTGTTGAACCGATAGGTAAGCACAGTGAAAAGCCAAATGAAGTTAGGCAGCGTATTGTAAAACTCATTGGTAATAAGCCGCGTATAGAATTGTTTGCCCGTGAAAAGTTTAAAGGTTGGCATGTATGGGGAAACGAAGTTGAATCAAGCATTGATATAGAAGATTATGAATAGCCTTATAAATGTCTAGGATGGCCATACTCAAACGTAAATCTTATCAACAAGATAAGTTAAGTTAAATATAATACAGGCTAATACAAGGCCTTTGAAAGGCGGTGTTAATTATGCGAACGCGTTTAGCTACTATTAATTTGTAAAATACCAATTTGCCGCGGCGATTAACGCCATTAATATTATCTTGAAAACAAGGAGGAAAGCGTTTGCCACAAAACCTAAAGTGGACTGCCGGCTTATTAAATCAATGCAGTATTTGCCTAGCTGAGGGGCATAAACTCAGCATTTAATGTTATATAGTTAAGCTTGGCTTAATTGCTTGTGCCAGCATTTTATCTATTTATTAGTGTAATCCATAATCCTCCATAATTTATTTGTTTATCGTTGCTAACACAACGATATTCTTTTGAGCTAAAGGCAGTTAAAATCTGCCTTAGTTCTCCAGCAATTAATGTACATAATTTAGAGTAAATAATCCGAACCGATCGGAGTGGATAAAGGAGAGAATAAATAATGCTTGAATGTCCACATTGCGGTAATACCGAAGTTGATAGATTTAGAGCCATTTCAAAGACAGTTTATGGTCTTGACGAAGTAGGCAAGCAGGATAAACGCAATATAGTTTCAGAATGCTTAAAACTTAGATGTACAGCATGTAGAAGAACAGCAGCTAATTGGAGCTATACAAAAGGCCAATGGCTAGTGTTTAAGAAAGGTAGTACGGATAAGAAAAAGCGCATTAATCCTGGTGTAAGAAAAGTAAACTCATGTTCAGGTTGTTTAGGAAATGCTGATGGCGGAAATTGCACTAGAACAGTATTTCCTGTAAGTGACTGTATTGAAAAAGGTTATTTGCTTCATAGCAATAAAGTTTATAGCATCTTCCAGCGCTTGTCCTTCTCTGCATGTCCATAATATAAACACTGTGCTTGGATTCTTTTTAAGCTGCGCTTGCATTTTCTTTACCGTTGATTCTATCAAAGTTCCTTTGCTAATATCTGGCCATATGCTGGAGACATACATCGTAGATAGCAGGAAAATAGGCGCCAGAGAATACTGGGACGATAGAGCTGTATTAGTAAAAGAAGAAGTATCCGGTTTTAAATTTATTACTAAGTCAATTCTTGATCCGCTATTTTATGTATCAGTTGGATTGTTGTTACAATATTTGTTTAGCAGAGTAGGGTGGTAATATGCGAATAGCTAATATAATCCAGTTAAGTGTAGTTGATGGGCCTGATATAAGGCTTCCTATATTTTTTCAAGGGTGCCAGCATAATTGCAAGGGTTGCCATAATCCTGATACACATAAAGTAGATGGTGGTTACGAAATAGATGTAAAATCATTAGCTAATATAGTTCTAATGTATTTAGATAATAACCCGCTAATAAAAGGTGTAACTTATACGGGTGGAGAGCCTTTATTGCAAGCGTATAATCTAGAAACATTAACTGATTTAATAAAAGAAGCAAAACCGGAAATCAACTTTATGCTATATACTGGTTTTATGCTTAAAGATGCTTATGTGATTTACTATAGCTTAGTCAGCAAAATGGATTATGTAGTTGATGGAAGATATGTTGAAGAGCTTCGTGATATTAGCCTTAAATTTAGAGGAAGTTCTAACCAACGAATATATCAAAATGTTTTTGGCACGTTCGTAGATATAACGAATGCATAGTATTGCAAAGGAGTGTCGGAAAATGCTTAAATCAATTTTAAAATGTATTGGAATCGGTAAAAATAAAGAAGTGTTACCACCTAGTTATTTTCTGCCTAGTGAAATGCCTAATAGTGCAATTTTAATTGCACATAGAAAATATTTATACAAAGGTTATGTTTACAAGTTTTATTTTAGGGCATTACCAGATGAAGGATTTAATAAATTCTTTGGGCAAGGAGATGGGCGTAACGCTTATTTAAGAGAAGAAAAATATCAAGCAAGCGTCGGAGATTTAATGCTTTTTGCGAGAAGCAACTTGTTAAACAGAAAATGTCCTTTGTGTTTTATTGAAAACAGCATTGTTTTTGACGGTTATGATTTAATGTGCCAAAGATATTATTGTATTAATAAAAAATGCGACGCTGAGTTTGAGAGAAACGGCAGAGGAATATTTTTGATAAAACCAAGTAGGCTTTATAAACAAAAGTAGTGTTAATATATGAATGTGTAAATGTAAAGTAATAACTACTTTTTCTGGTGTGTTACCAGAAGCGTAGAAGTATAATAAAGGGGTTAATAAAGCTTTTATAGTGCTGGAGGTAACTGAGTGAAAATTAAAGCATTTTTAGTTAAGTTGTCCAGAATAATTTTTAAGAGTAAGCAAAAGGTTCCTTTTAAGTGTTGCGATAATTGTATTAAAAGGAGCAAATTTATTGATAATGGTGTTAGTTTAATTAGTAAAGAAGGAGCCGCTGGTAGCAATAAAAGGCTTTGTAAAGAGTATTCGCAATTAGTTGCTTTTGAGTGCCAGCAAGCTAATTATAAGTATTGGAAAGGAAGTGCTGAATAGTGTTAGAACAAACTAAAGCTTTATGCAATAAAGAAATAATTGAACAGTTTGCTAATAAGAAGTACAATGAAGGTGTAGTAGCTGAAAGGGAAAGGATAGCTAAGAAACTAGCTGAAGATGAAAAAATGTGTTGTGAAGCGTTAGATACCAGTCGTTGTTCCGTAAGTAATTGCTTTGAATGCTGGATGAAATATTTAAACGGAAGCACTCTGAACTAAATATAGCAGTCAAAGAGTTAATACTTGAAACGGTTACGCTAAATCTTGAATCAGTAAAACAAGCTCGCAGTATAGCAGCTAAAGGCGCTGAGGTTAGCGCTGAATATTTAAGAATATTAACTAACAATACTGATACATTAGCAGGATTAATATTAACAAAACAATAGCCCGCCATAGTGCGGGTTTTATTTGTTTATAGCTTTACGATAGCCCTATAAGTTTATATAAGGCTCATACTAAAGAGCTATTAGCCAAAACGTGTTGAACTAAGTACATTTATAAAATAGCATTATATTTAATCATAATGCTATTTACAAACTCTTATATATATAGTATAATAGGTATTAGTTAGTAAATACATAATAGTGTTAGCGATTGGCTTTATATTAACTAAAGTTTTATTTTATTTAACAATAGGCAGAAGAAAAGGAGGTTAAAGATGCAAAATGTTATTATTAGTCCTAAATGGTTTTTTGATCCCAATGGTCCTCATGGTATTGCACATACAAAACGCGTAATGATACTAGCTGAAACCATAGCTATAATGTACGGTTGCAATAAGCCAGAAATACAGATACTTAGAAAAGCAGCAGCTTACCATGATATTGGTAGGGAAAATAATGAAGTAGATGAAAAGCATGGATTTAAGAGCGTAAATAAGGCAATAAAGTTAAAGCTTTTAAACCCACATGATTCAGAAATTGATGATATAGCAACTGTTTTAATTCATGAACATTCTTTATCAGATTTAGAAAATTTGCCTGATTCTATTACTGTGAAGTTACTTAATATTTTCAAAGATGCAGATGCTTTGGATAGAGTAAGGTTTGGTGATAAAGATTGCGGCCTTAACACTAAATATTTAAGAATGGGGCATGCTAAGCAACTAATTGGATTTGCTAAGATGTTGTTAGTGCAAATGCCTGAAGTAGTGAAGTCAACAGCATTAGAATATTTGTTTAGTAAAAAGTAGTTTACATTTTATTCTTTTAGTGTTATTATAGTTCTTGGAAGGGAGGTGTAAATTATTCAGTGGTATAAGCATTTACCTAGTGGCAAATTAGTAATTGTTTTAAATAACGATGTTACTAAAGCCACTAGAAGTGCAAACCACCGGAACATTGTTGTAGATGCAATGGGTAATAAGTATTTAGTAGAAGTGAAAGATTTAGTATTAATAGAGGAGGATAAATAATGCCTAAGATATTAGCAATAAAAACAGATGGCACTATTGAAGCTGTTGAATCGGGTGCAGCAAGTACTGAACAGTTTTACAAGTCCTTGAATAGTGGAGTCCAAGGTTGGATTGAAGTTGTAAGACCAATAACAAGGATACTTGAACAGAATCACGTAATGGTAGTTAATGAAGAAGGGCATTGTAAAAACCTTACGATTAATCAGATTGGTACAATAATTTATGGTTATGCGCCAATAGTTGGCAATGCAGTTATTTGTAAAGAAGCAATGACTGATGAAGGAATAGACTTAGTACCATTTGAGGATGCAGAAGTTGAAGCAATAATTAACAGGTTAAAACTTAAATTAGCAACAAACTTTTAGGCTCCCGTTAGGGAGCTTTTACTATTTTGTGAGGTGTGTTTTATGTCTGTAGAAGTTGTAAAGAATATAGTTAGAGCTGTACTTTTCTTTGTTGCTTTTTCTCTGAAACAAAAGAAAATATTAACTTGGTGGACAGATGAAAGTCCTTATAAAGATTATAATGGTATTATAGCAGATGGAGCCATAAGAGCTGGTAAAACAGTTCCTATGGCTCTTTCATTTGTATTCTGGGCTATGGATACATTTAATGGCCAGAACTTTGCTATGTGTGGTAAAAGTATAGGAGCATTTAACAGAAACGTCTGGGCATGGCTAAAGCCAGTACTTAAGATACGAGGTTATAAGATTAAGGAAGTAAGAACAGGACCTGACAGACGGGTTGATATAAGCTTTAAAGGGCATACAAATCACTTTTATATATTCGGCGGGCAACACGAAAGCAGCCAAGATTTAATACAAGGTATAACGCTGGCTGGCATATATTTTGATGAAGTTGCGCTTATGCCTGAAAGCTTTGTTAATCAAGGTACTGGACGTTGCAGCGTTGAAGGTGCTAAAAGTTGGTTTAACTGTAATCCGGATGCGCCGTTGCATTGGTTTAAAGTAAATTGGTTAGAAAAAGCAAAAGAGAAAAAGCTCTTGCATTTACATTTCACGATGGATGATAATCCTAGTCTTAGTGAGAATGTTAAAAATAAATATAAATCAATGTATTTTGGAGTATTCTTTAAGCGTTTTATTCTTGGTTTATGGGTTATAGCCGAAGGCGCTATTTATGATATGTGGTCAGACGAAGAAAATTTGTTTAACGATGAGACTGCTCCGCTTGGTTTAAAACAAATAGCCAGGCGCTCAATAGCAATAGATTATGGTACTACAAATCCAATGGTATTTCTTGATATTTGGGATGATGGTAAAACGTGCTGGCAAATAAACGAATACTATTATGACAGCAAGGAAAAAGGCATACAGAAAACAGATTCGCAGTATGCTGATGATCTTGTAGAATTTATCGGTGATGACATGCCAGATGATATTATTCTTGATCCTTCCGCTGCAAGTTTTAAAGCTGAGCTTAGACAGCGAGGATTTAGGGTTAAGGATGCTGATAATGAAGTTAGAGATGGTATCAGTATAGTATCAACTATGTTGGGGCTTAGGCTTTATAAAGTGCATGAAAGGTGTATGATGACACGCTCAGAAGTAACTTCTTATACTTGGGATGATAAAGCTCGTGAGCGTGGTGAAGAAAAGCCGCTTAAAATAAAAGATCATACCATGGATGCAAAGCGTTATTTTTGTAAAACTAAGATAAAAGCATGGAGGCTAATAGCTTGATTGAATATGATGTATTTTAAAATGCGATAAAATATATAAAAGGAAAAAGTTTAACAACTGCTAGAATCTTAGTAGGACCTAAACTTCCAAGAAAAGTGTGCTGTTAAGTAGCAGCTTAAGGTGGTATAAATATGAGTAAAAAGAGTAATGCGAAAAGAGCAATACAAATGAAACAAATGCAAAGCGTTCCGCAGCAACCAGCACATTTGATGCTTGATGCTTTTCAAAATGTTCTTGCAAGAATGGGAACAGGAACGCCAAGCATGATGGAATCAACACAATATCCAATGACACGTTTAACAAAAGACTATAATTTGATGAATAGTTTGTACCGTAGCCATTGGATTGTTCGCCGAATTATTGATGTAATACCCGAAGATATGTGCAAGAATTGGTATAAAATATCAAGCCAATTAAGGCCGGAGTTCCTTGAAAAAATTAGAGTAGTTGAAAGAAAAACAAGCGTTAAAAGGCGTATACTTGAGGCGTTAAAGTGGGGAAGGCTTTATGGAGGCGCCGCTACTATTGTAATGATTGAAGGTCATGAAAATATACTTGACCAACCTTTAGAGCTTGATATGGTGCTTCCAGGCAGTTTTAAAGGGCTATTAGTAGTTGATAGATGGTCAGGTATAAGTCCGGGAACTGATTTAGTTACGGACATTAATGACCCTGATTTTGGTTTGCCTGCAACATATCAAATAACAAACAACGCTTCCCATAATGTAATAATTGTGCATCATAGTCGTGTGTTGAGATTTATCGGTCGTGACTTGCCGTTTTGGGAAAAGCAAGCAGAAGTATATTGGGGTGCTTCAGAGGTTGAGCATATATTTGATGAACTAAAGAAGCGTGATAACACTTCATGGAATATAGCAAATCTTGTATTTAGAGCTAATCTAAATGTATTACAAATGGAAGGTATGGATCAAGTATTAACTGTTGGTAACGACAAAATGCGTCAGGATTTGTATAACACAGTGCAGGCTCAAAACTGGCTTATGAATAATTTTAGTATGTATATACTTGGTCGGAATGATAAGTTTGATACTAAGCAGTATACTTTTAGTGGCTTATCAGACATATATGAGAATTTTATGTCCGATATTTCCGGTGCTGCTGAAATACCAATGACTAAACTGTTTGGTAGATCTCCAGCAGGCATGAATGCAACTGGCGAAAGTGATTTACAAAACTACTATGAAGTAATTGAAGAACGACAAGAGTCTTATTTGAGGCCGGTGCTTGATAAATTGCTTCCTGTTATATTTGTTTCGGAATTAGGAGCTATACCAGACGATTTTGACTATAAGTTCAATCCTATTCGCAGAGTATCAAATGAGGAAAGAGCTGAATTAACATCTAAAATGGCAGGTTCAGTCATTGAAGTATTTAACGCAGGGCTTATTAGCCAAAAAATAGCTATGCAAGAGCTTCGTCAAATGGAGGAAATAACTGGAATGTGGTCAAATATTACTGATGAAGATATTGCAAATGCTGACGCAAGTATACAGCAACCTATGGGTGAATCAGGTGTTCCCGGAATGGGTGAAGGAATGGAAGGTTTATTTAACAATATAAGCGTTAAAAATAAACAATCAGAAAATAATATTGATGAATCGTTGCAACAAATACAATATCAGCAACATAAAAATAAAGTGCTGGTTGATGATGCTTTAAACAAAATGGCGTTTGACTCAATGCCAAAAAACTTTGCTTGAGAAAATAGAGGCTCTTGAATATGACAATAAAAGTTTAGTTTTTGATGCGTAGTGGTAAAGTTTTAAAATGATTAAATTTAAACAAAATTTAATCAAATAGCTATTTACAAATCTACTTTTATATGTTATAATAATATTTATACCTTAAAAGAGGTGATTCAAATAGATAAGAAACAAATACTTATTCCGCTTGTTAATGTGTTGACAGGTTTAGTTACAGTTATAGAGCAGGAAAATAAGAAAACTTTAACACATGACGGGGGAGAAGGAAGCGGTAATCATGGCCATAAAGGCAGACCAGGGAAAATTGGCGGAAGTGGTGAAGGTGGAGGAAGTTCTGAGACTGGACCAAAAACGAAAGCTGAATATGTTGAAGCGCTTCTTGGTCATGAAAAAGCAGGATACCCTGAATCAAAAAGAGCTATATTAGGGGAGCGCAGTTTATCACATTTAGAGAATTCCTATAAAGAAATGATAGTAAAATACGGTCCTAGTAAGAAAGAAGTAAAAAGCGAAAGTGAAAAAGGTAGTAAATTTCCTAGCACTGTTAAGAAGCTTTGGGATTATAAAACTATAGCTGGTTTACGCAGTCTTGCCAGTGAATATGTAAAAGGCGATCCTAAGCAGTATTCAAGACCAGGTTTAGCTATTCATATAGCTTTAAAAGCTAGAGCTAATGGAGAAACAGACCATCTTTATAAAGGTTTAAAGGAAGCTTATCCTGAAGCGCCAAAGTCGTATGAAGAAGTGGAGAAGATGCATCCGTTAGCTTTATCATATAGATGTAAGCTTGCTGCTATTGAAGGCTGGGATAAGCTTACTGAAAGGCATTTAAAAGCAAAGCTTGCAAAGGCATATGGGTATTATAAACCTGATTCAGCTACTGTTAAATCGGTAAAATCAGTTGCTGAGAAAACTAAGGAACAACCGGTGCCAGAAAACAATAGGCAGATTGTTCGTGGTCAAGATAGCTTCATGAAGCGTTATGTTCCGCCAGCTAAAACAGTTAATGAATATGAAGAAGCTGTAGAAGGTTCGCTTGAATTTCATGCAAATAAAAATAAAATGTCAGTAGAAGAATACAAAAAAGCAGTAAGTGAGAAGATTCAAAGTATGATTGACAATTGTGATTTAAAAATGCGAATTAGACCAAGTGTTTTGCATGATTTCATCTTACACAATGGTGGCAGAATGAAGAATCAGTTTGAAACAGGAACTTCTGGTGGTTGTTTAAGTAGCTCAGCAAGAAGCAGATGTGAAAAATCTTATTGGGATATTCACCATGAAGCTGACGGAGCTTCAAGACCAATTTATGGATATATGTATAGTGATGAAGCATTTGATAGTCGTGGGCCAGGTTATGTTGATCATTATGGCGGGTTGTCAATAACTTTTAAGTCTGAGGTAAAACAAAGAGCTACAGTGACGTGTGGTGATACTTTAAATAAACACCGTGGTGAATATAATACCAGCTTTTTAGCTAAACCGGTTACTAATGTTGATTATTCAATATTATCAAGAGATGTTTTAAGTTCACTTTCAGGTGATCCACTTAAAGCAGGCAACCTATCTGAAATAAGAGGAGAATATTTTGAAGCTCAGATATTTGGTCCTACTACTGTCCATGATATTGCTCATGTCTCCTTTGCTGGGACTGAGCCAGAAAAAAGAATTACGGATGTTTTAGATAAACTAGGTATTCCTTGGCATAAAGGCAAAGAAAAAGAATAGGAGGTGATATAAATGTTGGAAGGCAAAGTAGTAGCAACACAAGGAACCGGAACCTTTTTAATTGACGTAGGAAAAGGAAAAGCTGTTATTTTTGAGTTTGACAAGAAAACAGTTTCAACTCCATACAACATTGACTCAATTGTTGCCCGTGGCTATTGGGATGAATATGATGAAGAAAAAGAAGGACCAATTGATGTTTCGGCGTTAATAAAAGGCGCTAAAGAAATAGATTGGGAAGGTAAAGAAACAGGGCAGATTGCCGGGTGATATAAATGCCAAAAAATCCATGGGAGCCTAAGGAAAGGCTTGAACATGGTTATTTTAAATCGCTAAACGAAATGTTTAAATATTTGTTCGAGCTTATAAAAAATGAAGTTAATCCATTTATTATTGCCAAGACGTTAAAGTTTGCAATGAATAATCCGGTAATAAAAAGATTTGCGTATCAAAAAGCTTCCAAAATGGTAACGCTTTTGTCAGTTGAGAACGCTAAATCATGGCGTCAGGCAGCAGCTAAAGGAAGTAAAGGCAATATTATTTACAAAGCGTTAATGCAAGAGCTTAGAGGTCCTATTGGCGGTGAAGTGTATGCTCAAGTAATGCGCAACGCTGGTATAATAACAACTCTTCCGATAGAAATATCAGAAAGCGTAACAGAATACATAGCTCGGGAGAGCTTCAAAGGTAAAAGAGCTTTAGAGATCGCAGAAGAAATAAAAACAATGTTTCCGGATAAAACAACAGCTAGAGCTAAATTAATTGCTAGAACTGAAGTAAGCAAAACTTCAACAGCGTTAACAAGAGCTAGAGCTGAAAGTATTAATCTTCCTTGGTATGAATGGCGTACAAGCGAAGACCAACGTGTAAGGTCAAGTCATAAGCATATGGATAAGGTTCTAATACGTTGGAAAGATGCACCAAGACCGGAAAAGTTAATTGGAATGCATAATCCACCAGCGCCTTATCATGCCGGAGAGATATATAATTGTAGGTGTTATCCTGCTCCAGTAGTTTATGCTGAATATGTAAAATGGCCTCACAAAGTGTTTTATGGTGGGGCTATTGTTATGATGACTAAGAAGCAGTTTGAGCAAATAATGTAAAAAAAGAAGGTGGTTAAAATACCTAATCCTGGAATTAAAAATTTACCGCCGAGCACGGGAAGGATAATACAAGAAGATGGTGATGTTGTAAATTTTGCTGATGTGCTTTACAATTCAGAAGGCAAGCAATTGTTTTCCAATGACAATCCAGCAGTAGTTGAAGTGCAAAGTAAATTTAATGGTGGAATTGCAACAGGTGGTAGTAACACAACCATCATTGACGATGCTAAGAGCTTTGAAATTAATATGTTTTCTGGCAATGTAGTAAAAGTAATTGTTGCTGATATTGAATATTACCGTACCGTTTTGAGTAACACAGAAACAACTTTAACAATTTCTAGCTTGCCCGGTTCTGCTGCAAGTGCCATTTTGGGAACAGCAGGAACCGCTGAAGTTACTGTAATTTGTGCAAATAAAGGTATTGGTGGTAACGAATATACAGCTGAAATTATAGAAGCTCCTGGTACTGATGATAATTTAAGTGCTTCATTAATTGGACTTGTTTTAACTATTTATTTGGGTAAAACAGGAGGAGTTTTAGACAATACTAAAAATACTGCTACCGCTGTAGCTGCTGTAATTGACCAAATACCCGAGTTTTTTGCAACAATGACAGGCTCAGGAGGGGTAATTGAGGTTACTGTTGAGCCAGTATCATTTAATGGCGGTATAGCAATTGTTTCTGTATCCGTTGGTTGTGATTATCAAATCAATACTGATTTATCGGTATTAGCTACCTCTGAAAGGCAAGATACTCAAACTTCAGCATTAAATGACATACTTGAGCAACTTGAGATGGGCAATGCGCCTAACATATTAAGAAATACGGGTAAGATGCCTCCTATAGGCACTGTATTAGGCGCCGGTGGGACATATGAGTCAGACGTTATTGACCGTCCAAATCAAAACATACCGGTTGGACAGACTAGAATATGGGTGTATGCAGATCAATCTGGGGTTTTAAATTTACGTGAATCTCATAATGGAATAAATTGGACAACAACAAATACTTTGGCTGTTTCTGCCGGAATAACTAACATTATGAATTGGTTTAAAATGACGCGCAGATATGCGAAAGTAGAGTATGTCAATGGTGGTGTAGCACAAACAGAATTTATTTTGTTGCAATATTTCCTTGGCGTAGGAGTTACGCTCATAAAAGCCGATGACGGTGATATAGTTTCCATAGGATTAAGAGCTGATGCACCAGTCATTAATCCAGCATTGTCAGCGAGTGAAATAGCCCTTTTAAAGGGTATATTAAGTCAACTTCAGGGTGGCGGTTCTGGAGCTGCGCCTGTGCAACTAACTGGTAGTACAGTGGAAAAAGCATTTAGTATTACACCAAACGATAACGCAGACCTGACCAATAATACAATAGCCATTTTTGTGGGCAGCGGTGGTAATCTTAAAATAGACACCATAAATGGTGATACCATAACCATGACTAATATTGCTGTCGGGGTGTGGCACCCCATTAAAGTGAAAAAGGTTTATGCAATCGGCACAACAGTTACCAGTGTTTTGGGTGCTTACTGATGTTAGGTCTTACTATCGACATACCAACCGCTGCAGTACAAAATTTCCATATTATTGATAATTTTAACCGACCAGACAATAGCGTTACTCTTGGTAATGCGGAAACGGGGCAACCATGGTCAGGTGCTACTGGATATGGAATTATTGAGAATCAAGCTTACGCGCTAAGTGCTAATAATGGAGCAGTAATCGATTCGTATTTAGCAAATGCTACATTACAGGCCACTCTAGCAACGAATATCGGGTTAGGTAGATTACTTTTTCGTTATACCTCAACATCTAATTATTTGCAAATAGTCCCAGTAATCAGTGGCGCATATAAAATATATAAAACCGTAGCAGGTAGTGCAGTAGAGATTGGATCTCATAATACAATGCCTGCAAACGGTGACTTAATTAAAGTAGTCTACGTCGACTCATTAATTAAATTGTATATTAATGGAACTCTTAAGTTAACAGTTGCCGAAGAATTTAATAAAAATGCAACTAAAGTCGGCATAAAGAGTGGTTATACAGCCAATAGATACGATAATTTCCAATTGGAGGGGTAAAAATGATAGTTACCGTGGCTAAAATTATGATTATGGATGAGGACGTTGGGGAAATGGTTATAGTTCCCGACCTGTCGGAATATGGTAATGTTTCGTGGGGAAAAATTTCAGAGACCGAGGAAACAATGACAGTTGAAATCTACGAATAACCAACTAACGAAGTTGCGTTAGTCCGTAAGGTAGTTTAATTTATTGTATAAAATCTTGTATAATATTTAATTTTGAAAGAAGGTGGTGAATAATGTGAAGGCGTTTTATGGTTCAAAAATAAGTCCTAACCAAACTAAGACTCCAGAAGGATTTTTAATTTGTCATAATGTTCCTATAACTAGAGTTGGTTGGCTAGAGTATTTAGGCCAAGAGCTTGGCTTAAAAGACGCTTATGATCAAATTGTTAAAGTTTATAGGAGTTATGAAGAAGTTTTTAATCCAGCAACAATGGCTTCATTTGAGAGTAAGTCTGTCACTGATGGTCATCCCTCAAGTGATGTAAGAGCAGACAATTATAGTAGTTATGAAAAGGGGCAAGTTACAAATGTAAGGCAAGGTCAAGGAAATGAATCAGATTTATTATTAGCTGATTTAGTCATAAAAGACCCGTTGCTTATATCAGAAATTGATCATAATGGCAAGCGTGAAGTCTCTTGTGGTTATGATTGCAATTATATTCCAATTCCAGGCGAAGAAGGTAAGTATAGCCAAGTCCAAATAAGAGGTAATCATGTTGCAGTTGTTCCTTCCGGAAGAGCCGGCAACAGGGTTTCAATAAAGGATGAAAGTCCAAAAATAAAAAGGTATGAAAGGAGAAAGAAAATGCCTATTAATAAAAAAGGTATATTCGGAAGAATGTTATCAGCGTTTGCAAGGGATGCTGAACCTGAGGAATTAGCTGAGGCTGCAAAAATGGGGCCTACAGAAGATGGCATCGGAATTGATCCAAATGTTCAAGTTGTACCAGCTAAGCCAGTAGTTGATGAACCATCGCAACAAAATATTAGTATTTCAGAGCTTGTTAAACAAGTGCAAGCGTTAACCGCAGTCGTAGGTCAGCTTTTGCAGGCTGAAAAATCTGAACCGAATCACAGTCCTGATGACCTTGAAAGCTTAATTTCAGAGCTTGAGGCGCCAAATGGCCAACGTGACAATGCTGGTGAAGAATCAGTAACTATTTCTCCGGAACAAATGACTGATGCTGAACCAATTTCTTCGCCTTGTGATAGGCCTAATAATCCTATTCCGGGAGCTGATAGAAATGTTGTTTTAAATGCTATTAAGGCTATAAAGCCAATTATTGCTGCTATTCCCGATGCCGGTGAAAGAAAGAAAGCGTCTGATGCTCTTGCTAAAACTTTCAGGGATCAAATTGTTCAATCTCCTGTAAAGTTTGGTAACTTAAATGGCTATGAAGCTATTCAAAGCGCTATTTCAGCCAATGCTAGACAAACAAAAGACAGCAATAAGCCTGACCCTGCTGAAGAAGGAAGAAATTGGGCTAAAAAATATAATCCTCATTGCAAAGAAGGAGGCAAATAATATGCCAGGTCAAGCAATTGGAACAAGTATGCTTTATGGATATCCGGGTTCTTTTGCTCGGAATGGTGATTGTGTTATAAGAAACAGAATTGTTAAAACAACTGCTCCTGCTTTTGGTGACCCAGTTGTTTTAAACACTGATGGTACTGTTACAAAATTTGGTGCAGCTGGTACAGCAGCTACTTTTGATGGTGTTGCTGTTCGTGAAGTAATGCAAAATGCAGCTTATTTGCCTGCTATTGGAACTTATGCAGTTGGCCAGCCGTGTGATGTTATTCAGCGTGGTTCTGTTTCGGTTATTTGTAATGTTGGCACTCCTACTGCTGGTGGGGCTGTATACATAAGAGTTACAGCAAATGCAGGTATTCCGGCTGGAGTTGTTGGCGGATTTGAATTCCGTTCTGATACTGATGACGACAAGTGTCTTTTAATTACAAATGCCAAATGGACGAATGGTTTAATTGATGCTAATAAAGTGGCTGAATTAACCATACTTAGTCGGCTTAATCCCTAAAATAAATTAAGGAGGTAAAATACGTTGAGTGTAAAAACTTATCCAATTAAGGATATAAGAACAATTGACAGCTTGGTAGCAAGCCAAGGCGGATTCTCAATGATGACTACAGACGCAGCTACGGCTGGCGGCATGGCGTTTTTAATTGGTGAACTTGAAAAGCGTGATCCTAAAGTGCGTGAGCCATTGACTTCAGTTACGTGGGCTCGTGATATTGTTGCCAAAACTGGTGGCGGATGGGTAGAATTTACTTCTACTATGAATGTAAGTTATGCTACTGCCGGACCAAATGATCATGGTATTATTGGTGGTGAAACTACTAATATTCCGGTAATGCAGGCTGATATTGGCAAAGATATTTACAAAGTTTTCACCTGGGGTAATATTCTCAAAATACCATTTGTTGATCAGGCAAAACTGCAAAATATTGGCCGCAGTCTTGACGATATACTCGATAAAGGTATTCGTCTAAACTATAATAAAACTGTTGACCAAAGCGTTTATAAAGGATTTACATCCGCTGGTACTACTGGAATTATAAATGATCCTAATGTTGTAGCGACAAGCGTTGCAAATGGTGCAGCCGGTACCAGTGCTTGGAACACAAAAACTCCGGATGAAATTTTGAATGATATTAATCAGTTAATGATTGCAGGTTGGGCTGCTGCTGAGTATGATTTATCAGGTATGCCTAACCATATCTTAATTCCTCCTGCTCAGTACGCTTATATTGTTGGTACTAAAGTTTCAGCAGCTGGTAACGTATCAATCCTGGAGTTCTTGTTGAATAATAATATCGGTAAAAACCAGGGCGTTGATTTAGTAATTGCTCCGTCAAGATGGTGTATTGGAGCTGGAACAGGTAATACAGACAGAATGCTTGCTTATGTAAATGATGAAGACAAACTTTATTTTGACCTTACTGTTCCGTGCGCTCGGATTATGACTCAGCCTTCAGTTACTGACATGGCGTATCTTACTGCTTATGCAGCACAAATTGGTGTTGTTAAGTTTCTTTATTTGCAGCCGCCCCGTTATGGTGACGGAATCTAATTAAATAAACGATGGGCAGGCGTTTACCTGCCCGCTACATATTAAATAATTTGGGAGGTTTTATTTATGGTAAGAGTATTCTCAAAAAGAACTTTTGAATTTACAAGACGTGAGGAAAAAGATGGCCTAATGGCTGCTGTAGAAGTTGCAAGAACTGGTACGCTTGATTTTTTTGATTTGCCTGATTGGGCTGTATCAGACCCGTTATTTAAGTGGGCGCAACAAGATGGAGACATCGAAGTTATTTTTAACAAAGCTGATGAAAAGGAAGCTGAATTGAATGCAACTATTCAGCCGGCGCAAGCTGTTAATACTGCAAATGCAACACAGCAAAATAAGAACAATAATGGCGCTAATTATAATAAAAACACAAGTTATGGTAAAAAATAATCGGTAAGGCAGGTGTTATAAATGCCTTTTCCTGAAAATATAATTCCTGATACGTATCCAACAAGTGTATCAAGTGAATTTACTATTGTTTCCAATGCTTCAAATTTACGTTTTGGTGATAATCCTGCATATACGATTGACGATTTTGTTGCGATGTTTACACAATTTGGTCCTGATGCAAATGAGAATTATATTGTTTCTCAAACAATGCTACAACTGTATATAAACCTTGCAAGCGCCAGTATTCAAGAATCAAGGTTTCATGAGTATTGGCAGCTTTGTATGGGTTTATTTGTAGCACATTTTGCAACGCTTATTCTTGAAGGAATAAAGCAACCGGGAGGAACTTCCGCAAGCATTATTGAACTTGGCAAAGCTAAAGGTTTGCGTACTTCGAAGTCTGTTGGTCCGATAAGCACAAGTGTTGATTATAGTGCTATTGTTCAAGATTTAGATGGTTGGGCTTCTTGGAAACTTACAACTTTCGGTCAGCAATTAGCAACAATATCAAAGCTAGTTGGTAAGGGTGGAATGATGGTATGGTAAGCGTTACTGTTACTTCGCCTATTAATAATGTTGAAAAAATGCGTAAGATGGCAGAAAAATTATCTAAGTTGAATGTGTTAGTTGGCATTCCGCAAGAAAAGTCAAGTAGGCCAAAAGGAAAAATAACAAATGCTGAATTAGCTTATATTCATACACATGGTTCGCCAATTAATCACATTCCGGCAAGGCCAATTATTGAGCCAGCAATAGAAGATGAAGAGAATAAAGCTATTATTTCTATTGGTTTAAAAGAAGCAGCAAAAGCCGCACTTAACGGTGATGAGCAGACAACAATGTTGGAGTTAAATAAAGCAGGAATGTCTGCTCAAAATGCTGTTCGTGATTGGTTTACTAATTTTAAAAACAATTGGGCGCCAAATTCTCCGTTAACAATCAGGAGAAAGGGCAGCGATAGGCCATTAATTGATACTGCTGAATTAAGAAAATCAATAACATATGTAATAAGAAAGAAGGGTCAAAGATGATTGATGTTAGTGAAATTATTTATGATCCTGACTTTTGCCAGAATTTTATTGCTAAAAGAAAATCAGGCAAATGGGTAGACGGAAGGTATATTGAAGAGTTAACAGAAATTAATTTAACTGGAATTATTGTGCCAGCTAGTTCACATGAATTAAAGCAAATACCAGAAGGCGATAGAGTTACAGGCATGATGGCATTTTATGCTGTAAATGAAATTTATACTACAAATGAAACTGGAACTTCAGATATAATTGTTTGGAAATCAAAAAGTTATAGAATAATGAATGTAACCCCTTATTCCGATTATGGATACTTTTTAGCTTTAGGCGTTTATATGGAGAGTGTGTAAACCATGGCTGATATTATTCTTACTTTAAAGCAAATAGAAAATATTTTTCAAAGTCTTACTTGCAGCTTGACTGGTCTCAATAATGATTCAGGGGTAAGACTGTCATGGCCAACTAAAGGTTCGCCAGGATGGAGTGTGAACGAAGATGTTGTTTTTATTCAGGTTGTGTTTGGTTCAGATTCGTATACACAACAAAGAGAAACAGAATATCAGGATGATATAGCTAATGATGTTAAGAAGGTTATTGCATCTTATACCAGAGTTCACAATATAAAGTGGACTATTTACGGTCCTAATAGTTATGAACATGGCGAATCAATTAAGAATGGAATTTATTTGCCAACTACAAGAGGTATTTTGAGACATAATAATTTAAGTTTGATTCTTAATGTTGGTGATGTTAAAAGGTTTCCTGAATTGTTTAACGGACAATGGTGGGAAAGGGTTGATTTTGAGGCTAGTTTTAACGAAAAAGTGGTACGATATTCAACTATACCATATTTAGTTGGTGTAAATATACAAGTTAAAAAGGGGTGATATAAATTGGCAACTTTGCCTTTAAGTGATATTGTTAATGTATCTGTGGTAGTATCCCCGATAGCAGCAACCAGGTCTAATTTTAATTTAGGGCTTATTATTGGTACTAGCACTGTAATTAGTGCTAGTGATAGAATAAAGCTTTATACAAAAGTTGATGATATGGTTATTGATGGATTTACAATTAATAGCTCGGAGTATAAAGCAGCAACTCTTTATTTTTCTCAGGTTCCTAAGCCACAGAAGGTTGCTATAGGTCGTTGGGATACAACTGGAGCTGAAACAGCCGTACAAGCTGTAACGCTTTGTAGAGCTAAAAATACAGATTGGTATTCATGTATGATATGCGGGGCTGTTAAAGCTGATATTATAGCTGTTTCAGAGTATATTGAGGCGGCATTGCCAAGTAGCACTTATTTTTATACTACTTCGGATGCCGATGTAATACCAAAAACTGCTGGAAATATTATGGCAACTTTAAAAGCAAGTAACTACATGCGAACTATCGGTCAATATAGCACTTATGCAGATGCGGTTGCTTCGATTATGGGGTATGCAATGGGGGCAAATAGTTCTACAGCTAATAGCTCATATACGCTGGCGTATAAAAAAGAAGTAGGAGTAACGTCAGAAGTTTTATCGTTAACTGATCTTACTGCTATAAAAAGCCAAAATGGGAATGCTTATGTTAATCGTGGTAATACATACGATATCTTTGAGCAAGGTATTATGGCCAATGGCCAACATTTTGATGAGGTCCTTGGCCTTGATATGCTTACTAATAGCATTCAAATGGCAGTTATGGATCTTTTGGTTGGTGTTAGGAAAGTTCCGCAAACTGAAGGCGGAGTAACTTTACTTATAAATGCTATTACGGGTCCGTGTAACGATTCTAAAAATAAAGGATTTATTGCTCCTGGTATTTGGAAAGCTGCTCCTGTCTTGACTTTGGAAACAGGAGACACATTATCACAAGGCTATTTAATTTTGTCTGAAACAATTGATAGTCAAAGCGAAGCTGATAGGTCAGCTAGAATTGCCCCGCCAATCTATGTTTGTGTTAAATTGGCTGGCGCCATTGAATTTGTTTTAATTGAAGTCTTAGTAAACAGATAAGGAGGTGTATGTTAAATGCCTTATAGTGTATATAGTTTTGCAGATGTGTCCATGACTATTTCCCATCCTTCGGTTGGCCAATATATTTCTGAAAGTGGCGAAGGTCTTGGTTCAATAGCAGTAAGTAGGGCAACAGATAATACTGTGCATGATTTATCAGCTGACGGAGCTGTTATGGTAAGCAAAATAAAAGGTAGAAACGGAACAATAGCTATAACCATACAGCAAATATCAAACTTAAATAAGTGGTTGTTAAAATGGTTTAACTATCTTGAAACGGCTGCTACTGACCAATGGGCTGATACTAAAGTAGTGATTCGGTCTCCAGTTATGCAAGATTTAATTACCGCACTTGGAGTATCGCCTCAAAAACCAGCTGAAAAACCATACCAAGCGCAAGGTCAAAATATATCCTGGGCCTTGATGGCTGCTGATATTCAACAAGACTAGGAGGTGGTATAATAAATGACTATAGCTGGTGAAACTGTAAATGTGCAGTTTTTAAACAAAGGTTCTATAATAAGTGAGCAAAATCCTCTTCCTGTGCGGAATTGTTTTCAAACTCCAGGAGGGCTTTGGGTTTATCAGAAATATGCTGATACCGGGGAGGTGCTTATGCAACTAACTGGTAGTACACTTCAGGAAGAAAAAACGCAGGCAAATGCTGTTACAGGTGTAGTAACATTTTCTGCAAATATTTCAACTATTGAAATTTTAAATACAGATACAGTTAATACAGGTGTTTTTACTGTTAACGGAATACCTATTACAGTACCTCCTACTGGTATATGGAAAGATGGAGTTGGTGGAACCCCAGGTGCAACAGTCACCGTTGCTGGTTCAACCGCTTACATCTTACATAGATTTTCGTAGGAGGTGGTAGATAATGGGATATAAGCAAATAGGAATAGCAACCAAAACAATAGACAGTAGTAAATTAACTACCGCATCCGTCACACCAGATAAAACAGATTTCATCAAAGAAGTTAAAAATTTATTTGACCATACGGATGCAAAAGTACTTAACCACAGAATTTTAGTAGAAACAGGTGGCACAGACGGTACAGTCTATAGCGACACACGTATGACCACAGGTTATATCCCTGTCAGACCAGGAGATAACTTAATATGTTCATATTTGAGCACCTCCGGGGTAGTAAGTACAGTTGTTTATTATATCGTAGCAGTTTACGACAAGAATCAAAAACGAATAGTTTTTACGACGGTAACCAGTTCAACCTATATTGTACCTGCGAATGCTGAATATGTGCGTTTCTCCTTTAATACTTCTTATTACGCGAGAAAAGCATATGTTCAAGTGGCTGTCGGAACTGAAATAAGTTTTCCGACAAAATATAAGAAACAAATGGATATATCTCTCTTGGATAAACCATACAAACCTGTTAAGGATACAATAGCTGAGTTAGTGCAAAATAGTTTATTATTGACTGGCACAAGCACAGTTAACATTAAACTTGTCGGTGATAGTATCACTCATGGGGTAGGCGGTACAGGGTTTTTAGAGGACGGTAATTTAATTATCTCTGGTTTTAACCGTAACCCTAATGGTTATTGTTGGGCGAAACTTTTTAAAGAATATATGGAAGCAAAATTTAATTGTTTGGTAACAAATAACGCCTGTCGTGGCACACACTCAGGTTATTTAAGACAATATTGGGATACTCTAGTCAGTCCCACTGATGATATTGTCATATGTATGTATGGCACTAATGACCGTGGGTCAGGTGCCTACAGTGCATTATTAGAAAATTTACAGCTTTTTCTAGACAGAGTGGATATAGATAATCAAAAAATAATCTTGATGAGTAGTATTCAAGCATCTGTAACAAATGATGCAACTTACACCTTTCATATGGAAGATGTTGACAATGCAATAATGTCAATAGCAGCCGCAAACAACGTAGAATATATTTCTTTATTTAAGTTGTTTAGAGATTATATTGATGCGAGAGGTATTAGTTTTGATACACTCTCTGCTGATGGATTACACCCTAACGATGCGGGTTATGATATTATGTTTTATCTTATTTTAAATGCTTTGGGACTGGGTAATAAAGTTAGTGGTGCTACTTGGTAAGTTAACTAACGAAGGTACGTAATGGAGGTGAAGTAATTTGTTTCCATCAATTTATAATCAAAAACAAATAGATAAACTAAAACATGGCAATATTAAATTTAAAATTATTTATAAAGGTACTAACATAAACGGTGAAAAATTTTATCATATACGTATTGATTCCTTACCGTTTATTGTCATGCATTAGGCTGTTACCCAACTAACGAAGGTGCGTTAGTTTTATAATATAATAAGCGAAAGGATATATAAAATAATGAATAAGCGTGTTTTGTTTAAAACATTTGAATTAGATGGCAGAAAGTGGCGTATTGGGAAATTTAATGCGATGGTAGGTTCATATATTGCATATAAACTTATGGCCGAAGTAATGCCGTTAGGAATAGCGCAACAAGCAGGCATACCGGTTCCAGCTGGCGGAAAATCAATGAGTAAGGCAGATTTTATAGAATTACAAAAAGATTGTTTATCTTGTTGTTATGAATTTCTTCCGGCTGGTCCAGCTCCAGTTATTAATGAAAACGGAACTTTTGGAGTTGAAGACTTAGAAAACAATGTAAAAGTTGTTATGGCTTTAACGATTCAAGCTTTGATTTTTAATGTTTCAGATTTTTTTACAGAAAACCTCTTGAGTTCACTAGCCGATTCAATGAAGACTTTAATCCCGCCCGTTGCAAAAATATAAATGAGTTTCTTTATGCTCCGGTAATAGCTGGAGTTTGGAA
>C687J13896_1000165_pt1 | contig 59022 bp, 75 predicted proteins | sample RifGroE2_FD_13896 | JGI IMG/M metagenome (IMG submission 13896)
CACCACTGCATTTTTCAATGCTTCTGGCGTTGCATCTATCTCCTCAACATTTTGCATGGCTTCCATAAATCCGCCTGATGCTGGCCTGAACATCATCCTACCTTCTGGAAACTGTATTGGTTCACGGTACATGTATTACTCCTTCGTCCACGTCTATTCGTGCGGATACGGGTCATCATTGACCTCGCATCCAATCTTCTCCAGCAAACTCAAGTGCACACGCTTGCTCACACTATCATGAACAATGTGTGCATATCCACCATTGATGCACGCCACACGCCAGACCGTTCCAGCATACCTCACAAACTCGTCAGGTGCAAACTGCTGGTGCACATACAATTTATTCATGTCGTGCACTCCTGTGTCCTCGTCAATCACGTTGATTTTCACTTTGCCCTCCCTGTGTCATAATTGGTGTGGCACACCCTGTACGATGCACCACACCCCGAACCATGAGACCACGGATAATCGATGTGATAAGTCACTCATACGAGCAGACTTTATGTGGACGGTAGGATTTGAACCTACAATGACAGTGTGTTTCGTGTATCCACGTTTTCAGCTTTCTACAGGGTGTATCCTGCAACGAACAGCCCTACTTTCTGTCTCGCTAACATCGCATAGCGTTTACCAATTACGCCACGTCCACGATGAACTATCTACTTATAACTTCCATGTCTTCGGAATACAATATTGTAGTGCCTCTGTCTGTCCTCACAACCTTGTCCCATCCATTTGATACCATATTGCAGTGCAGAATAGTATCAACTGCAACATCGTTTAGCGTGAGAATCTTTCCATACACAACTTCCTTTCCGACTTGTATCCACACGCCTTTCAGTACCTCACCTGATTCCGAAATGAGCTCCTCACGCTCCACAACTCTGTGCGCAAAGCACCCTGATGGAACAGACTCATTCATCGGAATACGTTCCGAATCGGAACACATGAAACCAGCATAAAAAACTTCTCTCATTTGTACTTTCATGCTTCTTTCTCCTTTAGGTCAAGCACTGCAATCTCATTAAATACAGTTCTCCAATACACACAGCCCTCATTGCTTGTCGTCCACAAGAAGGCATGCAACAACAGGTACATGTCCAATCGGCTCTTGTGACACTCCACAAGCTTGCTGACACGCCTCGCAACCTCCACATCACATGCATCCATGATGTTTGCGATGAATGCACGCCGCACGCCGTATGACAATTTCTTCCAATCATCAAACTTATGCAATTGGTACACCACCGTTGCGTGCATCTGCTTTCTTGTTTGTAGCGCATCTTTCATTTGAATGCTCCCTTTTTATGTTTTAAGCTCAGCACAGACATCAAGATTGCTACGCTTGCATAGTCTAAGTCAGCTTCAGGCTCACGAAAGTTTATGTATGTGCACTTCCCTACTTTATCATTTTTACGGTGAGCCTTATCCATTGAATTCATCTTCTTTCGCCATGCAAACTCATCTGCACTTGGATTCCACCTTGCGCTTCAGCAATCTCTTCACAGCGTGCAGGTTGCAGTGATGTTCGTCCTCATATAGTTTCATGACACGCTCCACATCTTGGTCTGAGAACTCATACAGGCCATCACCTACAGGTTTTGTGCAATCCTGATAGTACGACTTACTGCACACCTCGTGCGCCCCGTCCCATAGCGTGTACTCATCGCCCTCACGGAATATCAGAACTACTTTTCCATCCAAGTCATAGCGCACGGCGCACTCCAAAACTTCGATGAACATAGTTTCGTTCGTGTCAGGTCTTTGGAAATGACGACATGATTCATGACTAATTGGCTCTCTATCCGTTGCACAATCAATGATGTTACGCATGAAATAGCATAAGTGACATGATTGCACACCGTTCTTGAACTTTACTGGTCGATAGCAACTATCCACAACCAGTAGCCTCACATACTTTCCTTCGGACTTGTTATAGTACGTGAAAACTTCTCCGACCTTGTGAAACTTTCTCTTCATAGTATGCTCCTTATTTGATACGTGATACAATTACGAGTGACAGGATTTGAACCTGTAAGAATGATGCTTCAACGTTCTCGTGAACTCCACACCATTTGAATCTCGCCACATAACAGGGTATGCTGGTTTCCTTGTTTTGTTATAGGAATGTGCAAATTACATATATCGTCATATGGTTTAGCGTATGCCGTTTCCGCCACACTCGTACAGAAAATTTAGGTGCTACAATCATTGTAGCTGATGTAGCCTAGTCATGCTCCACTGGCATGTGGTTGTACATCTGGTTATTATTTGATTCATGAAGTTTGGCTACATGTACCAAAGACATGCGCTTGCGACATATCCACCGGAATACTCCGAGGAAGATTGTACGTTGCACGATACTATGTTCGTGATCACTTCTATTGCATCGGGTAGCACGTATGCTACAACTACAACAAGTGCCATCACCACGACAATGAACATGCACAGTATCAATACAAAAGCACCAAAATCATGTATTTTCATTTGGGCTCCTTTTCGGTGCTCTTTTCTTAGGGACGTACGGCACACAGTAGTCGCTGTGCACGTGGTACTCACAAACTTCACCACTTTTATTCTTCACTCTTGCCACTCCAAAATCAGGAACTGTTTCAAACTCCGCTATTTTCTTGTCACAGTCACGTTGCCATGTGTCATGCTCACGCAATTCCTTCACCAGCTCATTTTCTTCCTTTCTAAGTCTGGCGTGTGAATCCTTTGCGTACTGCTCGATAGTGAAGCGCATTTTAGTTGCCATGCTTTTTCTCCTTGTTTGTGTACAATTATCAAATTCGTATTTATTGTTCTTCCACGATTCTTTCCAAGTGCTCCGTCACATACTTCTGGTATGCACGTTCTGCGTGTTCCATCGCTTTCTGCAACGTGTTGCACCTGCCACACGCTAGCTGTTCCTCAAGGTCGTGCATCTCCCACTTATACGAGCCACCAACAAACATAACCTCTAAGTATCGATTGAAAGGCATGTCCACGTTCCATATAGCACTGTTCGCCACACTGTGATTCCACGTTACTTTCTTGAACTTCATTTCTTCACCCTCCGCTTTGCAATCTTTATCCTGTACCTTTCTTGATTATTTGCTTTGTACTCTAACATCTGTTCATGTGCTTGCGTGCGTGATTCTTCACTCGTCACACAATTCCAGCCTGCCCCATAGTTACACATTACATCATATACATGTTTCATTTCTTCACCCTCCGCTTCACAATCTTCATGGCTTTGTAGTCCCAATCATTCTCAGCATACTCCCCACGCCGTTTTCTTGCCTCTTTCATCGTCTCCTCGCTCGTCACACATTCAAATCCAGTGCCATAATCCACCATCAGGTCGTACCTGTCCACAGTCTTCCGTACGTATTTCATATCCAATCCTCCTACGAACTTCGCCGTGCACCATCAAAACGCACAACGCTTGACAAACATCAAATCCACTGTACACCACAAAGCAGTACAATTATCAGACTCGCAATCTCCTATCAGTTCTAAATAGCCTATGTAAGCAAGACTAGCATTACACAAACTCTTTACAAGCGATAAGAGAAGCGCACCTAACAGTAAGATGCGCTCTCTTGCGTACTCAAGTACTTAAATGCAGTACTCAAGCCGACAATCTCTTAATACTTGGTGTCGTCCTCGACTTCCACCACAACCTCGCCACCTTCATCGGGTGTATCGGTCTCTTTTGGCAAATATCCTGTCCAGCCTTCTGGTGCAACAGCACCAGTGGCAACCAACTGGTAATCGGTCAAGTGAGGCTTGTCTGCATTGGGCATCGCCACAATCCAAGCCCTCTCTTCAGGCTTCGACTTTTTGATGCACTCAGTGACCAACAGACCGATGCGGTCTTTTCCGATTCCGTACTCAAGGTACACATCCATGCCCTTGACCACAGACCCGACACCACTGAACATGGCAAGGAACTGCTGACGGAGGGTGACACGCTGTGCCTTGGGTGTCTTCTCGTGCGCCACGCGCTCTTCACCAATCATCTTCTCAAAGTCCTTGATTAACTGCTCGTCAAACGAGTTGACAATCAGAGATTTCACCGAAGTCCAGTTTGCACGTATGTTGCTCTTCATACGAGCCCATTCAATCGCTCTCTCTTCTTTCTTCGCCTGAGCCAACGCTTCTTTCTCGGTCAGTGTCAATTCTACTTCTGCCATTTGTTTTTCTTCCTTGTTTGATACTTGATATGCTGAGGTGGTCAACGACCACTTTTTTCTCTACCTGTAATTATACAGTACCACTAGTGTACCATATTGTCAATACTAAATCTCAACTATTTTATGCGTGTATTCTTGACAGAATGCTGGAATGTGTCAGGAATAGACAACCATCGGAACGTGATGTACAATTATCTAACTGGTGCATGTGATGCTTGGAACGTGATGCACGATGTATTGTGCACGATGTGCGGTGCACGCCACACAATAATGTAAATTCTGATTTGTGAGTGATGAATGATGCACGATGCACGCCACGTTGCCAAAATAGGCTCTTTTTTCGTTCACGATGGGGGAAATGGTGTGTGATGCACGATGCTCGCCACACGGCGTTTCTATAAGGAAAACCGTCATGTAACAAAGTATCCTTGTCTAATCATTGATATAATTCTAGCTATTATATAGAGTTATTTGTGCTGAAAATGTGTGATTTTAATATATTAGTTTATGTGTTGAAAAATGACACAATTGGCTAACGTTTGTCACACTTTTTCGCTCGTAAATCTATATGTAGTAAGCAATTATTTTGCCGTGTGACAGATGTGACAACTGTGACAAAGGTTCAAAATTTAGGTACGCTTTACTTATAAGACTTGAAAAATGACCCCCCATGTCACGGTTGGCACTCGTGTCACACGGCGTGTATCTCTTGGTGTCATATACATTTACCTCGTCAACTTTATTCCCATCGAACAGTTGTACATTTCATTTAAATACCTATCAATCAAGTACCACTCTACTAGTTTCTTCACAACATCAAACGCTTGAATATCCGTGCAGTTTATTTTCACTTTCTATATGTTTGAATTAAAGAAAAAATAGCCAAACCCTCCCTTATAGAAATGAACGTGGCGTGCGTTGTGCATTGTGTATCCTGCATCACATGATGTTTGTCATGCTTAGTAGGCTGTGTGTCGTGCATCGCACGCCATTTGATAGTTGTCTGGTGGCGTGCACTGTGTGCCACACGCCATTACTACTAGGATATTGTCACAGAAACAGTCCCATCGCTTAGGATTATTTGTCGGGTGGTGAGCGACACTTGACACCTGTCATAGTCAAGCATCACGTTGAGCGATAGCCTACCGATGATGTGCACAATGAGTAGTGAATCATCGATTAGCACGGAATACTTTTCGGCTTGATAATTGTCAACCGTTCCGTTCCTGCGCTTCACCTTGATTGACACGTGGCGTTCATCGGTAAACGTATGGCGTGTATAGGTGAATCCCTTGGGTTCGCCATCGCTTACTTCATAGGGAAAGCGTTTGTAAATCTTGCCGTGTTTGTATTCGGCTTCGTGTAGCAAGAAATGTTCTGCAATTTCGTGCAGTGTGGTGTCATTACTCATTCCAATCAACCTCCGTTTCAAAAGAGTAGTCCTTTCCAAGACATCGTGAGAGTGCGCCATATCCGAATCCTAAGCCGTCATGATAGTTGGACGGTAGGTCACAAACTAGTGGTGTCGTGCCATGATAGAGAATGTTGTTACTACGTGTGAATCGTTCCATCTGGTGGATAGGTTCAAGCACGTCAACGATGTCATTCAATCGCTTGATAGTGGTTGGCGAGCACCACCCGCCATTGGTGATAGTGATTGCGTTGTTGCCATGTGACGACCACGTTACGGTGCACAGCACGGTGTCATACATAGTAATAGTGATTACATTGTCGTACACCGTCTTTCCATTGTAGTTGTGTGCTGGTGTCGTGTGTTGCACGTGCATGTATGGATAGCGTGCACGCAAAGCCTTAGCGTTGCTTAGGATAGTGTTGAATTGTGATTGTGTCATTATAAACCTGCCTTGTGTTCGATGTTGATAGTGCTGATGGTGAACGTGTCACGATTCTTGCCCGTGTAGCGATATTCAACGTGTAGCGTGCCAATAGTCGGGGTCAAGTAGTGATACTTCAATGACCAAAGGTGACGGAACATTGCTTGAATACTGGCGTTGTCCGTACGTATCTCAATCATGTTGGAATAGACTATGAGGGTAGCACTATCATTTTGCATGATAGCGTACTGTCTGTATAGGTCAATGCTTTGGAATCGTGAAGTAAACTCCTCGATTACTTTCTGTTCAACTAGTGATTTGACCGCACTCTGTACTTGTTTCTTTGTCATTTGCTTGCCTCTCTTTTTATAAGTAGTAGCGATTCATATCCAAGAGGATACGATAGAATAATCCGTTACAATGTGCAATAGCTCCAGACTTGACAATCGACTTTCTTGAATAGCTGTTCCAATCAGTGAATCCGTAGGCGTGCATGAACTGTGTTACATGCTTGGAAGTAGTGGTAGAATAGTCGTAGTGTGGATACAGCGTAATTGTGTAGTCTTTACTGTCAACTACTACACATAGGCTGTTGTAGCTACGCAACGCTATAATGCTGTTAATCCGCGTAACACCGTGCGTTGTGTGGCGTTTGTTAGTAGCTGATTGTTGTGCGCTGATGGTGCAGAATTCTTCTCTTGTCATAATAGTACCTCTCATTGTGTGATTATTCCATTAGATGGAATTAGTGAATTAGTGAGTAGTGAGTTAGTGAGCGAACCATTGCCGTGCGAACCATTGCCGTGCGAACCATTGCCGTGCGAACCATTGCCGTGCGAACCATTGCCGTGCGAACCATTGCCGTGCGAACCATTGCCGTGCTAGAATTTGGTGAACTCATAAAGGAATGGACTTTTAAAATTCCATTTTCCGTCTGCCATTTCAATAACGATTGCATTGTAAAAATCCAGTTCATCACCGTCAACAACCTCGCAAGACACAGACAATCTGTTGCATCTATGCAATGTAAAACATTCTTCCCTTCCGTTGGTGTCAGTGATAAAATAATCACCATTTTTCATCTTGGTTGACAACTCTCTTGCAACAGCTTTAAGCGTGTTGCGTGCGATTCTACCGTTTGGCTTGATATCAAATATGATATCCATTTTCATTTCAGTCTGCATTTTTTAACCTCTCTTTTGATTTGTTACGCCTATGGCGTGTCATGCAGATTGCATAGCTTGTACTGTGCTATAACCGTGTATCCATATGTGAGCAAATGTTACCATTCCATTTGCTGGATACAGATGCTATATAACTTGTACTGCCGTCCCTCACGTGCATCAATTGGAATGTATTGATTTTTCCGTTGTCTGTATCAATATGTGTTGTTAACATAACATCGTTCAAGCTCTTGCATAACAGCTTGTACACGCTGTAAGCACAACTTAAGTTTGTATAGTCCTCAAAATATATTGAACCGTCCATTGCTGTATATGTGATTTGATGTTTCATTCTATAACCTCTCTTGTTTGTTTTTTCTATGCAATCCACACAACACGCCATTTGTTTATCGTGTTGTGTTTCTAGCTATGCATTGACACCGTTCGAAGATGTCAACAACCTTGTCTAACAGTTTGGATGCTATCATTTATCATGATTTGCATCTGTTCGCTTGTCGATTGCCCATGCACGGTGTCAGCACACTGTAAAGTGTGGGTTGCTGTACCAGTCGTTGTCTGTCACACAACGCACGCCATTTTATCCTGATGCACTAAGGGAAACCCTTTCATTTAACAACTGGTATTGCGTGCTACTTGCTCTATCACCTACACCGCTGTACTTGGATGGTACAGGGTCTGAGTTGACACTTTCAACACAACACTTTAAACAGTTGAGTTTGTTTGGTGTATCTGACCGTTTGTGTCTTCAGCCAGTTGTCGTCTCTTGCAAGTTGCGACATACACTGCATATGCATGATGGTTCAGACTTAAGTTTAAGTCTGATTGTAAGTTTAAGGATAATGATAATTTAATAATAATGATTTATTCATACTTAATTATTGCATTTATATAGTATCCTGTCAACTAATATTATTAATATTTTCCATGCTGGATAAAATGATGATAACAAACGTGATTTTTGGACAAAGCCCTCGTTGCCGTGCGTCAATTATTTTTTATTTTTTATATAATATAGTATATCGTGTACTACTTATACGTGACGGGCGGCGTGCAAAGCCCACTGCAAGCTCTGTATCACGTGACGGGCGGCTTATGCCACATGTAAATTGAAGCTCACGCTATGACGTGCACCCCTCGCCACCCTCCGTGTACAGCCAGTTTGATAATTGGACACAGGCATTCTAGACCCATACAACACTCATTATCATCATCAATGCTTTGTAAAGACTGTAGTTTGGATGTATAACTACACCACCGAGCCTGAGTTAAAGCTCCAATCATTGATTTGGCATGTTGAGGAAAGGTCATGCCAGCCTTTGATGATTGTCACCGCAAAAGATAGCCATTATCACGTACATATTCCGCATCTGTGTCAGAATCGGTATTGACTTATGCATGCTTGTGTCGTACACTGTAGATGAGGTGGAATACCCATGCGAGACCTAGCCGAGACCCGACAAATCATAATCAACACATACCAGAGGACACACGATTATGAGATGTCCCTTCGGATTGTCGGCATTAATGACAAATCGGAGCGTATGATAATTGAATCGGACGGTTTGTTTTGGGCAACGATAACTCGAATCGAGGCTGAGTTCTGTGCATCCTTCACTGAGACACTGCAAGAGTTGATGTATCACGGAAAGAACGAGAATGTCAGACTTCAGGCGGCTGTCAAGTTGGGAGAGATTTGGCATCGTGACAAGTTCAGCGCACAGAAGAAGGATGAGGACGAGCACACTGTCAACCTGCAGCTCTATCTGCCCGATAACGGACGGAGCAAGTGAGCTTGATAATTGTCGTGCGTTGCCCGTTTTGTGGGTGGCGTGGGATGTTGGTAGGACGTGAAGGGCTGTAACGGTAGTGAAGATTCATCCACCATGGTGTGGAAGGAGTTCGTGGGACGCTAAGGCGCACCATGCTGAGGATGGAGCGTGACGTATGCCGCAGAGGATAGCAGATGTAGAGCAGAGCATGGCAAAGGTGAAGAGCATAAAGCCGAACCCTGGGCCACAAGAGCAGTTCTTGGCTACTGAAGCTGATATTGCGGTGTTCGGTGGAGCCGCTGGTGGCGGAAAAAGCTGGGCGTTGCTCATGGAATCATTGAGGTATGTCGGGGTGCGTGGATATGAGTGCGCGATATTCAGACGGGAAGCCACACAGATAACCTCCGGTGGTGGACTGTGGGACACAGCGCACATCCTGTATCCAGCTTTCGGTGGAGAACCGAGGACTACGCCACGGCACTTCTGGACATTTCCAGCTGGCTCGAAGATTGCGTTTGCGCACCTGCAACATGACAAAAGCGTGAAAGCGTGGGACGGTGCACAGCTCACATTGGTTGGATTTGATGAATTGCAACACTTCACGGAGGCACAATTCTTTTACATGCTGTCGAGGAACCGTTCAACGTGCGGCGTGCGGTCTTACATGCGTGCTACATGCAACCCCGACCCTGATTCGTTCTTGGTGAAGTTGTTGGCATGGTGGATTGACGAGGAAGGGTATCCGATTCCTGAACGTTCTGGTGTTGTGCGTTGGTTCATAAGACAGAACGGCGAGCTTATTTGGTTTGATTCGTATGACGAGTGCTATGCACTGTATCATAAGGAGATAGACTCAGGTGATGCAAGTCCTAAGAGCTTTACGTTCATTCGTTCAACGCTGGAGGATAATCCTGCTCTGATGGAGCTTGACAAAGGCTACAAGGGCAACTTGAATTCGATGTTTGAATATGAACGGCTGAGATTGCTGAAAGGAAACTGGTTTGCACGACCGCAAGCTGGCGAGATGTTCAAGACTGGATATTGGAAATACATTGACCGTGAGGACGTGCCGCGCATTGACAAGATGAAGGGCATTGTGCGTTATTGGGATAGGGCTGGAACATTGCCGAGCGACAAGAATCCCGACCCTGACTGGACTGCTGGTTGCTACATGATGCTGAGTCCCGATGATAAGTTGTACATATACGACATGCGGCATGCGAGATTGGAGCCACATGATGTGGAAATGCTTGTGAAGGACACTGCGGAGCAGGACACACGTGAAGTTCCTATCTGGCTCGAACGTGACCCTGGGCAAGCTGGCAAGGCTGAAGTTGCTTATTACATCAGGAATCTAATGGGGTACGACCTGCACCAACGTCAGAAAAGGACGTCAAAGTTGTCTTATTGGAGGCCGTTTGCATCACAGGTGAAGGCTGGCAATGTGTATTTGGTCAGAGCACCGTGGAATAGAACATTTGTTGATGAGCTGGCGTCTGTGACCGATGGTTCACAAACAACACATGATGACCAAGCTGATGCCGCATCGGGAGCTTTCATGGTTTTGGCAAAGATGATGAAAGATGACATCAGTGATAGCAAGGCAACGAAGAACATGGGGGTATGACGTGAAAAAGAAGGAACGCCGAGCGTTGAAAGAGCGAGTGTACAAACAGGAATTGGTGAGATTGGAAGGTGAAATGCAGGCACAGGCCGATTATCATGCGAAATTGCGTGAGTATGTGAACGTGCATGGCTCAGACAGCCTCCCTATGGAGCATAAAAGGAACGTGAAAGCGGCTTTTGAGTCGATTCCATGGGAAAAAGACCCTGTTGCGTGTGCTAAAATAGAGAAAACGGCGAAGATTGCAACGAAAAACGTTCTTAAACGAGGAATTATACAATGGGCATAAAGAGCAGGGCGAGAGCGTGGCTACGGTCAGTACTCAGCGACAGGTTGAACGATGAATTGTTCGATTTGTCTGCGCGTCCACGTGCATTTGTCATGAATACCCGTCAAAATGGCAGTACTCCTGTGCTTGACACGGCGAATCCCGCTGTCATTGACCATGCCCTTGTGCGTGGATTGTACCGAAACACACTGAATCAATACGCTTTGGCTGGACAATTGGTGAAGCCGATAATCGACTCGAACGTGTCGTTCATCGGTGTTCCCACGTTGCGCTCCACCAATGCGAAGACAATGCAAGCAATTGACGGTTTCAAGAGCACTCTTCCATGGCAATCCGTGCATCGGATAGCGGAAAGAGAAGGCACGGCGTACGTCTGGCCTCAAGTGCAACCGAATGGGGAGCTAAAACTAGTCGTTTTGCGCCCTGAGATTGTCAAAACCATCTGCATTGACCCATTGACAAAAGAAGTAAGTGCTTATATACTAGAAGATAAGTTCACCTATAAAGACACGCTTGATAATACAAAAAACATCACAATCACCACAGTCATCGATGCAAAACAGATGAAGCAGACCATAGTTGCCGATGAAAGTAGGCTGAACGTGACAGGTCGGACTATCAGGAACGTGTTTGGATTCATTCCTATTGTAGCTTTTGTGAACGATGCCGAGCCTTGGGAGTCACGTGGACATAGTGAGATAGAGAACATCGAGCCGCAGTTGAAGCTATACAATGATATTTCTGTGGAAGCTGTACGTTCACAGAAGCGTGATGGACATCCCAAGATGAAAGTCACGACAAGCAACGTGCGAAAATGGGTCGAGCGCAACTATGGTGTCGGAATGTACGAGCTTCTGTTGGCAGGGCAAGCTAAATTGTCGCTGGACGATAGGGATTTATACATTTGTGAGTCCTCAGGCATTGATGGCGAGGGTGACGAAGATGTACAATATGTCGAAGCTAGTCGGACTACCGGAGAGTTCAATTCTTTATCTGAAAAGTCGTTCACAAACATCGTGGAAGGTGCACAAACACCGGAAATCATCTTTGGTGCAAACATGGGCACTTCTCTTGCTTCAGTTCGTGAACAGCGTCCTGCTTATATAAAGAAGATTGAAAAGAAACAGCTTCAATATGAAGCAAGTTGGAGAAAAGTAATCAACGTAGCACTCCAAGTCAAGGGTGTTGCTTCATTTGAAGAGTATGATTTCGATGACTTCAACATGGTTTGGCCGACTCCTGATTTCTCATCGGAGAAAGAGAAGGCTGACACGGTGAACGTCATGTCTACCTCGCTGGTTAAGATGAAGTCAGCGAACATGATGGGTGACAAAGCGATACATAATACGTTGAAACAGCTTGGTATTTTGCAGGTTCAGCAGGATTACAAGGAGTACGCGAAGGACGTTGAAGATACCGCAAAGCTCATGAAAGAACGCAACCCTGATAAGATTGCAGAACAGGACAACAAGATGAATCAGCGTGTGGCAGACGGTGAGTATGACAACACCGTGCCGAACAAGGATAAAAGCGAGGAAGACGATGCCAAATAAGTTTAAGAAAGAGCTGTACAATGCACGATTCAGTACTCGTGTCATTGGTGGAGCAGGTGTTGAAGCTGAGTCGATTCCAGTTGGAAACCCAAGTGCTGTCGAGACCTTGTTCAAGGGCATGGAAGCGATTGAGTTCGTGAATGAAGTTCTTCTTGGTGAGGAGCATCCGACTGATGATTGGTCTGGCAACATCATACTCACGGAAGAGTGGGCTCGTTCATATGCGAATGCTGTGAACAAGACGCCTGGCCTTCTGTATACGAAAGGACATGAGGATGCTGCACAGCATTGGGCGACCCGTGCCATTGCTGGTGGATATATTGTCGGTGGGAAAGTGGAGAACGGCAGGTTGCTGTTGCGTAACCGTCTTCTTGTCAAGAAGAACGAGGCTGACAAAGAGTTTGTAGAGCAGACCATGCGTGAGATTGCGGCTGGAATGCTCTCAACGTCCACTGGTGACATTCAGAAACGCCGAATAGAGTTCGTTGAGGATGGAAAATACAAGCAGTATGCGGTCGAATCCGTGAAGAATCAGACCAATGCGCTTGTGGAGCACGACATGCACGCATCGGATGCAAAAATCGTGAGTGCTAATTTTAGACTCGGTTACTATGACAGTAACGATAGATTTGTGGGTGTAGAGCCCAACGCCACAGATGGTGGTGGGAATCATGACAAAGGAGAAGAAACCATGGGATTCAAAGAAACTGTTGAGATTATCAAGACAGCTTTGAAAAGTGGCGAGGGAGACATGCCCACTCTGCTCAAAGAGCTTGGACTTGAAGTCGTCACGGAAGAGGTCAAGACTGCTGTTGCACGTCTCAAGGCCGCTGAAGACAAAGTTGGTGATATCAGTGCGTTCGTGTCTGGTATCACAGCGGAGCGTGAAGCAAGCTTTACCACGATTAAGTCTGCAAAGCTCAAAGAAGCTTTCACCGACAGCATTGTGCATGAAGTCGCAGAGTCTTTGTTCAGCGTAAAAGCTGGTGGAGAAAAAGAGATTACGGACGAGATTACAAGACTCAAAGGTCTTGGAGTCATCAAGAACATCCAGACCGACCTTGCCTCACGAGTTGGCTATGTGCCGAGTGGTGACGAGAGCGCGGCTGGTACTAAGAACACTGGTGTCGTGGAGGCTTAATTATGGCTATGACAGCTTACGAAGAGAACTACAATTTTCACGAAGAGACCTTGCAGGACGTATTGCAAGAAGTCACCAATAACACTACGAGAGCCTTGCTTCACAACGAACTGGTGTATCTCAGTGGCTACTTTGGTGAAGTGTGCGAGCCTGTAAGCATTGGTGCTGGCTTGAAAGGCTACATCAATATCAATCACAACCGCACAATCCGTACCGAACAGGTCGGAACTGGTGCACTGCTCAGTGGCGACTTCGCTGTTGGTGGCACGGTGTACGTCATTCCTCAGGTCAATGGAAGCGAAGCGTTGCTGGTCAATCAGAATGCAATTGCACATCCTGCGAAGCCTGTCGGTATCTGCGTGGCGTTCGCCGCTGACAACTCTTGGGTGACATTCCGTCCGTTCGTGCAGACTGCCGATTTGGGACTTATTCGTGACATCGATGGAATCATCTCTGATATCACCGATGCAATCGACCTGCTCAATGACGCTGTGACTGAGACCGGTTCTGTGTTGCAGATGATTGAGGATGAAGCAGAAGAGGCTACGTTCACTCCCGCCGTTGGAAGTGGAATCACTGCTGTCACGCTGAAGAACGCAATCAATGAAGTCGGAACCGATGTGGAGCTCATCAAGACTAAGCACTTCCTGATGGTCGAGCTTGCTGTGGCCGCTGATGCTTCCGGTGCTGGACTTGCATTCACTAATGCGACCACTGGTCTTGCCCTTGGTGACAAGATTGTGGATGTTCATGTGATTTGTGATGCTTCCAATGGTGCTGGAACACTGAAGCTGAAGCACACTGGTGGAGCTGACATCACTGCGGCTCTTGCGTGTACTACTGTGGATGTGCTTGCTCGTGCGGCTCTCATCACTGATGGCGTGTTGACTGCAAATGGGCTGACAATCATTGCGAACGGTGCGGCTGACCGTGGCCGTATGTATCTGACCTATATCAAGGCATAAGGAGAATGACCATGAATATTATCACTAGAGATTCCCTTGCGAACGACCTTCAGACTCGTTTCGCATCAGGGCAGAAAGTGTCCATTGAACCGGACAAGGCGGCGCATGTCGCCAACACAGTATTTGGGAAAGCCTCCAATGCCATGAATCCAGCGATGTTCAGAGCATTGGACTCGAACGTGAAGGACATCTCTTCGTTGAACACCATCAACATCAGTGGCACTTATAGCTCTGGTTTTGACGTTCCTTTCGTGGAGAACCAGTCTGTTCGTCAGCTTATCACATCCGGTAAGTTCTCTTCCAACTCTCTTCCTGTCAACTGGCAACAGTTTTGGGATGCGATGCGGATTGACCTCACCATGAAGAAGACCATGCATCAGACCATCCGTCAGGAAATCTATCAGATGGTGTCCATGCCGAACGCCACTCGAATCATGACCCTGCAAGAGATGTTCCCTTATGCCTTTGAGTTCCTTGAGAACAATGGCGAAGGGCAGTCGGTTCCTCTCGGTGAGAAACTGCTTGGTCAGAAAGACACCATGACGTTCTACATCAAGGCCACTGGCTTTGTGTTCACGTTGCTTGGACAGCTTTTTGACATCACTCTCGACATGGCGAAGATGAACGATGGTGTTGCTATGGCATATGCTCTGCAACGTGACGAAGATGCAATCAAGCCGATTCTTGATTATAGCTACTCTGGCACACAGCAGACTGCGGCTTACATCGATGCGGCGGCCAAACGTCAGGAGCTCCTGTACAATACCATCGTGAATGGCATTGATGGACTCGGAAATCGTGTTGACCCGTTCACAAAGGAAAGGATTCCGACCTCTGGACTCGTGTTGCTTGGTGCAACCTATGACCTGAACCACATCCAACAGGTGATGGCTGGTCTTCCGTCCACCAACGAACGTGTCTACGGTCAGATTCCTCAGATTGCGAAGATGGTTGCATACGATACTGAATACATCCAGTTCGGCAACAGAACCCGCACGTTCACTGGTGTGACCCCTGGAAAAGTGTATCTGATCAAACCGAACAGATATATGACCATCGCCACCAAACGTGAGCTGACCATGGAAGCCGATGCGAAACCAGACGTGTTGACTCTTGCAAGAGAGGAACGGTCTTGGTACTACTGTGAAGCGATTTACAATGAGCTTGGCATTGCCAACTTCATTCAGGAAATCACCCTCCCAACTTGGTAGCCCTCCTTGTTCATACCCGACTACAGGAGCTTGCCACTCCTGTAGTCACCTTTGAGGTGAAAGATGACAAATCTTGAGAAGCTGAAATGGTACATGTATCCGTATTATCAAACATATGAATATGAAGCCATCCTTGACGAGTATATTACCACCTATGGTAGCGTGGAGCGTGCCGCTTCAGCATTATGGGGTGAGCTTCCGCCACGCATAGCGTCTGGTGGCATAAAGTCATATGATACTGGTGCATCATCCACGGTCTTTCAAGATTTGAACAAAATAACTGATTATTGCAGAGAGCGTGCCAAGCATTACGAAATGGTGGCTCGTGACAATGAGACAAATGGTTCGATTATTGCGAGGACACGCAGGACTCGTATTATTGGAGGAGCTAATGATAGACAGTATGTTGGCTTCGATTATGATTGAACAACTGCGTGAAGTTGAGATGGGCAGGATTCTAAGTAATCCTGTCACGATAAGATTGAACTATCGTGAGACAAAAGACAATGGATTTGGTGTTCTTATACCAGATTTGTCCAAAGCTTTATACTACGTGGAGTCATATCCGTTCATGATAGCACCTGAGCAGACACCAGTCTTGAAGGTCGCTGGCTCTGAGTCGCCTTTTGGCATTGCGAACCAGAGCATTCTCATGATACCGTATGACAATACATGGCTGAAAGAGAACATGGTCTTTGATGCGAATCAGAGAAGATATAAGATATTGTCCATCAATACGAACGTGGTGATGGGTGGCGTGATAAGCAAGATGGCTAGGCTTCAGGATGTAACAGAGACAATCGATGTGTCCTCAGACCTTGCTGTTATTGGTGATGCTGGCGTGCTGTTCGATGGTAGCGATGCGTTTGTGATAGGAGAGGCATGATGGACAGCATATTCATTTCGTTGGTAGGTGCTGAGATTGATGAAGGTCAGTTGCTGATGGCCATATCACGAAAGACCGCATACCGTATGCTCATCGAGCTTGCCACGAACCTTGGTCTGTCTGATACTGGTGTATCAATGGAGAACATGAGACAGCCTGTCATGAAAGAAGACGATGACCTTCTTCCAGCGAGGTAGCGTATGGCCTTGATTCGTGGTGCGACAAGAGTAACATCGACTGACGTTCTGAAGGTGCTTGCGAATATACAGAAGATTTATGCAGGACGTGAGGAACAGGCTTTTTGGCTTGCACAGGAATTTGCAGATGCGATTGATAGGGACTTTGATGCAATTCAACGTTCCAAAAGGCCATGGACAAAGGGAGCATTCTGGAAGAACAGAACTGGGCGTGCGGCAGGTGGATGGTACACACAGGCATGGAAGGTTGGAAAGAACGTTGGATTTACTATCTCTCATAGTGCAAACACACGGTATGCAGAGCAGTTGGAAGGATATGTCACCAGCAAGAAAGGTGACACGAGCGTGAACATCATGATGAACCAGTATGCAAACAATTTTCTGACCGAACTGTATCTTTTATATGGAGGCAACAATGCTTAAGGCTCTTGCTGATTATATCAAGACAAACACCTCCATAACACGTGTGCTTCCTGAAGGTGGCTTGAACCAGAACATGGGTGCTGGAACAGAGGCATATATTGAGGTTCGTGAGGTTGAGAAGTTCGGTGCATTTCGTAGCTCGAATAGAAACAGCACTGTTGAGTTTGGTGTCAAGGTGTGCTTCCCGATAAATCATCAGATTGATTTGGACAACTTCGTGTTGTTTGAATTGTTTGATGAGCTTGATGGAAAAGTTCTTACGGTAACGAACGGTACAACTGTTTCATATGTCCAGATGGAAGTCACATCCGAGGTGTCTGGTGTTAATCGCGAGGATGATGGGTACATATCACGAGAAAGGCTGGTGTCAATGCCTTGCAGATGGAGGTGAGCATGAGATTCAAGTATTATCTTGGTAGCGTGCTGGTGTGTGAGTCGGACTCGAAAGTCCACTTCACTGCTGGCTATCCTGCCATTGTCGAAAAAGAAGAAGAGGTGAAAGCCTCAAAGAAGACGAAATCAACTGTAGTGTCTACAGTAGAGAATGAAGTGAAGGAGGAACTATAATGAGTTTCGCTAAAGACAGAAAAACTGGCTTTTCTAATGAAGGATTCCGTATACGGCGTGTGAATCCTGACGGTACGTACCCTGCTGTAGACAATCATCTTGGCTTCGCTGGTACGGTGAATGCGGGTGCTCTCGGAGCTACTGATGTATTGTCATATCGTTGGGATGGTGTTGGTGCATTCGCTGACATTGTGTGCAACCTAACTGCTGTCGGTGCTGACCCGACTGCGGCGACTCCGCTTGAGATTGCAACGGCACTGAATCTGATTGCAAACTTTGCGGCTCAGTTCATAGCTTCCGTTGATACTCCTACAGGTCGTCTGCTGATTGAAAACGCCGTGGCTGTTACGGGCAAGACGTATCTTGAACTCAAAGGTGACACTGCTATTGGTCTTGGATTTGGTGCAAATGGAGATGCATCTGCGATGGGCACTCAGTTTGTGGAATGCTACGATGACTCTGCGGCTATCTCTCTTCCGAAGAACTGGAAAGATGGTGAAGAGATTGAGCAGGAGTCAGGCAGTGGTAACATCGACTCGATGCTGATTGACGGAGTGCTGAAAGGCGTGAATCCTTCAATCGCTCTCACCGATGAGATGTACGAGCTGAAGCAGATGCTCATGGGTGGTGCGTGGAGCGAAAGTGACACTGAGTACACTCCCCCGACATCGGAACTCGTGGTTGCACCGCTGTGTGCCGCTGAGATTTTCGTTGCCAAATACGGGAAAGGCTCTCAGCACCGTGGCGACATGACTGGCTACAAGATGTACAAGATTCCACGCATGACTGGACACGAGACCGACCTTTCTCATGAAGTCAAGGGTTGGGCGGCTTATCAGTTTGAATGCATGGCCTCTGAGTACATGGAAGGAACCGTGCGTAAGCCTGGCTATACTGAAAAAGAACTGACCATTGCGCAAGCAACCACTCTCGGTATCGTATAATCTAGCGAACGTAGCACTAGGGGTGGTCATTGAACAGGCCACCCCTTTTTAAAAAGGAAAGGGTATGGACGTACATGGCAAGGACGGACTACAGGTTATAAAAGAGAACACAGAAGTGCCAATTCTTCTTCCTTGGAACGGAGAATTTGGTCTTTTCACTATACGCATGCTGAATGCCACTCAGCTTAGAGCCTGTGGCGATTTCACAACACTGGAACTTGATACTGAAGAAGACGAGACAAAAGCTCCTGACTTTGAAGCGATAAAGAGCTTGAAGAACATGCAGGAGAAGATGTTCACGCTTGCTTTGGTGAAGCCTACATTTGATGAGATGTGCGAGATTCTTGAAGTGTCGGACACAATCAAAAGATGCCGTGCAACGCTCAAGCATGCACGAGAGCAGATACGTCTCGTTGAGGATGTTGAGGAAGCTCACAAGTATGAGGAAGAGATAGACTTTTACGAGAACGCTCTTGGCTTCCTTCTTCCTGATGACTTTTCCGCCGCACTCACGGCTCTCTTGTTGCAGAAGGACAATACGGACATACGCAAGGTCACGAAGGAGATGCTTTTTGAGGCCGCTATCATGGCAGAGAAAGGCCATGACAATCCATCAAGTCATATCAGCGGTGTATTCACGGACTTCCAGCGTGAGGACATCAACAAGTATGCATGGATTGAGCTTGCCAAGTACAAGGAAATGCAGGATACCGACAAGAGCGTAAACGGTCGTGTGTGGGTACGTGGTAAGAAAAGGAGAAAATAATGCCTGATGCTGGAACAATAAGAAGTGCCATACGGATAGATGTGTTCAGCGTGAAAAAGGACTTGCTAGAGGCAAGCACTGCTTTCAAGCTTAAGACTGCTAACATGGCTTCGTCAGCGGAGAAGTTAGGCATTACTGTCGATGCAATGCTTAAGAAGCAGTCAAAGTCATTGCTTAAATTGGCGTCTCTTTTTCCATTGTTGCGCTCACAGTATATCGCCATGGCAAAGGCCACAAAAGACCCCGCTGAACGTAAAGCGTATGAGGACAAGATTGCCATACTTGAGCAGTTGATGATTAAGGTCGAGAAGTATGCTGACCGTTCAAAGAAACTTGCTGAGACAAAGAAGCGTAAGGAAAAGGAAGAAGCGGCACTTGCGAAAGAGACTGCTGATGCGGTAGTCCTTGCAGAACAGCAGAAGCAAGCCGCCATGAAGAACAGCATCGGCATGAAAGTGCTCACCATCGTGAAGTCCTTGCTGTACTACAAGGTCATCATGACGGCGATGCGTGCCCTTGGTCAAGCGGTGCGTGAGGCGGCGACTGCAACGGTTGAGTACGAACAGCAACTTGCAAACACTCAGTCCGTGGCGCAGGGCACGTCTAAAGATTTGCGTGCTCTTGATGCGGCGGCACGGCGTGCTGGTGAGACGACACGTTTCACTGCTCGTGAGTCTGCTGAAGCCTTGTACTTCATGGCATCCGCTGGATACTCGGCTACCGAGTCCATACAGGCTCTTGACGGTACGCTTGCCATGGCACAGGCCACTGGTCAATCGTTGCAGAGCACAGCGGAAGTACTTGCTGTCACAATCGCTCAGTTCGGCTTGGAAGCCTCCGAGTCGATGCGTGTTGCTAACGCGATGACAGCCGGTATCACGAGTTCGCAAGCAACCATGGACAAATATAAGACCTCGTTGTATCAAGTCGGCCCTGTTGCGGCTGGTACTGGTCGTAGTTTGGAGGAAGTGCTTGGTATCTTGAACGTCATGTATGATTCAGGTATGCAAGCATCACGTGCTGGTCGTGCTATGCGTAACGCCATGGCAGAGCTTTCAAATGAATCGAGTGCGACTGTGAAGAAGCTCACTGCAATGGGAATCGCATTCAAAGACATTGATGTAACTCAGCATTCTCTCGTTGATGTGTTTGGCACACTGAATGATGCTGGCTTGTCAACCGGTCAGATTATGAAAGCCTTTGGCAAAGTAATTGGGCCTCAGATGCAGGTTATCATCAGGTCTTCACGTGAGGAACTTGAAAGGTACACCAAGGAAGTAACCAACACAAACAAGGCAGTTCTTGCGGCGCACATTCAGAACGACACGTTGCAGGGCGACCAGTATCGATTGAAGTCCGCATGGGAAGCCTTGGCGATTTCCATTGGAAACAACCTCATTCCAGCGTTCAGGTCTGTCATCCAATCTATGTTCGAGGGCATACGTGCCGTGAACATTTGGGTGAAGAGGCTCAGTGGTGCGCACAGCATTGCTGATGACTTCTCACGCACCATGAACACTTTGAAGGAACGGCAGGATGAGTATAGTCGTTTGACAAGCTTGCTGAACGACAAAACTATTGCGCTCACTGCGAGTGAACGAAAACTGTACGAACAGAGACTTCGCCAAGCGGCTCTGGATATATCGGCTTCACTGCGTGAGCTATCAAACGATTATGAGGATGTTATTCAAAAGCAAGCAAATCTAGAGAGAGCGAATGCACTGGCAGAGAGCTTTCAGAAGCAACAGGAAGAATATGAGAAGCTTGTCATGTTGTACCAGTCGTTCGATTTCAGCGCAATGGAAGCAAAGCGTGCTGATGCAATCAAGAAAGCTCTTTTTTCAAGCTATCAGAATCTGACATCAAATCAGCAGAAGATACGTGCTGAGTATAATATCATGCTTGGATTGGTTGATGAATCAACAAGAGAAACACTCACAAAATTGTTTAAGGGTGTTGCACGCATTCCTGTTGAAGTTGATAAGAGCAATGAGAAACTAGGTGCTGTGCTTGCACAGCCATTTGGTGATGCAGATGCTTTTATACGAGCCATGTCTGACCCACACTATTACAAGGGTGTCACAGCGACCATGGGATATGCCGTGCAGTCCTTTGCAAACGCAACTGAAGTAGCCTTCATCGATACTGGTCTTGCTGTAGCCGCCGCTTCCAACGATATTGACAATGCATTGAAAGCTTTCACGCAGACCACAGAAGAGACAGTATTCCAAGTCGCAAAGCTCTATGCGGCTGAAGCAATCACTGAGAAGCATATGATGTCGTTGAATCCAGTGCTCAGGGAACGAATAAAGAATCAGGCGGAACTCTTGAAGCTTGAGAAAAAGACCGCTGACGACACTGTGGAATATGAGGCTATCGAGGCCATGCGTGAACAGCTAGACCTGTCAAGTAAAGTCAATGAAGCCACTGTTGAGCTCAACAAGACGATGCTTGATAACGCCATCGACATGCTCACATCTAGCTCAAATATTGAAACGGCGAGTGCTGGATTTGATGAGCTCCGTGCATCGGTAATTGCAGAGACAGAAGCTCTTCGTAAACAAGCACAGGCGCAGTATGATGCGAACGAGGCTCTCGTTGAGGAAGCCGAGAACGTAGGCCCTGCAACTCTAGCCGCATTGAGACTAATCAACACACGCCAGCTTGAGAATGAAATGCTGAAGGCCAATTTGTTTGAGACTCAGAAGCTCATGAAGGTTGAGCGTGAACGGCTCGCCGCACTTGGCTTGCTTGAAAGCGTAGAGCTTGACAGGCTCAGCACGCTTGAGAAATCGTACAAGACCTCACAGTCAGTGTTCCAGAAGTATTATGAAGAGCTTGCCAATGCAGAGCTGAAGGAACGTGAGGAAGCGGTGAAGACCGCATATGATAAGGCTCAGAGTCTTGACGCTATTGGCAAGGCGTATCAGATGGAGCTCAATCTGCTTGTTGCAAAGAATGCGGCGAAGATGGATGAGCTCAAGGCTTCCGCTGAGAAGGAAGCGACCGCACAGCAGGAGGCTCTTGCCGAGTGGGAGCGTGAGGCAAAGGTTGCCTATGACCAAGATGTGTTGAATCTGAGGGAGGCTAGCATAGCCAAGAAGAATGACTCCATAGCACGTGAGGCACAGCGTATATCTGAGGCTGAGTCTCTACGTACGGAAGAGCTTGCATCATTGGCTATCGACTATGCAAAGGGCGCTATCACGTTTGATAAATATGAGTCTGAAAAGATTCTTGCAAATCAGAGAGCCGAGGATGAGATATCGTTGGCACATTCTGATGGTGTCATTGAGCGTGAGGCAGTTGATGCAGACTCAAAGACACAGCTTGATAAAGCCGAGCAAGCGCATACCGCAAAAGTCATTGCAGAGCATGAAAAGCTGAACAATCTGCTCATCTATCTCGGCATAGCACTCAATGACGCGCAGAAAGCGCAGTTCGCTGAGTACCTCAAGTGGATTGAGGAAGCTGGCGTGAAGCAGAAGACCGCCGCAGAGAAGCTTGCCGATGCGATATTCGAGGACACCAAGAAGCTCGTCACCACCATCACAGGTATGGTCGGGGACATCGATGCAATCATGGACTCTGCTCTTGAACGTCAGCTCGACCGTATGGACAGGGCTCTGAAAGCTCTCACAGACTATTATGATGAGCAGGAAATTCTTGCAAAGGAAACGGCTGGTGTTGAGGAAGACACCGAGCGTGAGAAGCTTGAGAAGAATCTCATGGAGGCGCAGAAATCCGCAGATGGCGAGGCAATCATAGAGGCTGAGAAGGAACTCAAGCGCTTTGACATCAAGCAGGAGTTTGATGCGAAACGAAAGAAGGCTGATGAAGATGCGGCATGGGCTAAGGCACAGCTTGAGTATAAGTACGCCATGATATCATGGGGCTTGAATGCGGCGCGTGTCGCGTCTGAAGCGGCTCTTGCTATCATAACTGCAATACGTGCAGCGGCAAGTGCTCCTTTGTTGAAGGGCTGGATGATTGCGGCAACAAGTGTTGCGGCAGGTGCACAGATTGCGGCGCATGTTGCTTCCAAGCCGAGTGCTCCCGTGAAAGCTGACTACTTCGGAACAGGTGGTATGATACACGGAACGTCTGAAGGTACGATGGTCGTGGCTGGTGAGCGCAACAGGACGGAGGCTATATTCAATCCAGAGCAGATGGCGAATCTTCTGCTTGCGATTGGAAACGGCAAGATGTCTGGAATATCAGAGCCCATGCAGGTGACGTTTGTGATGCAGACTCCTGACGGTCGTGAGACCGCTAGAGAGACTGTCGCACTTATCAATAAAGGAAACTATCTGATTGACCCGAAAAAAGGTATAAGGAAGGTGTCGTAATGAGAGTACTGTATAACAACGTGGCGACCGAGGCGGCTATAACGACAACATCTGAGAACGTGAACTTTCCTTTGGGCAACCTGTTTGTTCCAGCCCTGTCCACGCCGTACAGGTCTCTAGCGACCCCTGTAGACCTTTATCTAACCTTTGATGTGGAAGAGGCGATAAATTGCATTTCATTGGCTGGACACAACTTGACAACACTCAGATACAGGGTGTATGATATAGGTGACAATATTGTTGAGGATGTCAGCTTACTAGAGGTCGAGCCAACGGCGATGATATATCTTTCACAATCAACGGCGAAGAAGATACGGCTCACGATGAACTCCGATGAGACCTACATTTCGATTGGTGCTTTGTTTACTGGCATGTATTACCAGATGCCCTATCCGATTGCCTATTATGACGAGACGATTGAGATGACCAACGAACGCTTTGAAACAGCGTTCGGTCAGGTCTTCGGAAGTGATGGAGAGTTTTTACAGACATATTCGCCTGAGTTTGTCAACATAACCATGGCACAGTTCAATGCAATAAAGACAATGCTTCAAGCTGTGCGTAACTTTGTTCCTCTGTTTGTTGACATGACGGAGGATGCGCATGAATACAAGGCTCCGCTGTACTGCACGGTCAGCCTTGATTCAATCCCGAACTCCCGCTATGTGAGAGCGAACAAGATTGATGGTCAGAAGCGCACGATTTCATTGAAAATCAGGGAGGCCAAGTAATGGCTATAACGAAACTAGTAAGTCCAAACACGTCAGTCCCTGTTGTAGAAGGCGATTGGGCTCTTGCCATGGCGCAGGTAACTGCGCTCAAGACAATCATGAGTGGCAATCAGATGGTGCTCACTCAATGGACGAACACCACGACTCTGCCAAAGCTTGCCAACGGTGCGTACATACATCATCTTGGTGCAGTATACAAGGTTGACACCGAGGACTTCACCATTGCGGCTCCAGCGGCTGATGGTACATATTACATACGTCTTGTCGATGACGGTGCTGACTCATTGGATGTCGATTTTGTCACCGACATATCGGGATACTCATGGAATCCAGCATACAATGGCATGTACAACAGTACTTATCAAGTCCTTCCGTATCAGATATCTGTGTCGGGTACTGTCACGGTATTCACCAAGCGCAAGATTCTGAACTTCCATCGGAGCACTGGATTCTTAACCGTGGACTATCTTGGAAACATCATCACTGCCACTATACTTGGCACTGCTATTGTGTGCAACACTGTGGATACAGGACAGGGTGCAAATGAACTGTATGGAATGGATCAAGGCGTGAAGACTACTGATAGTCCAAGTTTTGTAGCAGTAAGTGCTGGCTCCGGTGCATTTACTTCAGCAACAGTGGACTCACTGCCACCTACTTTGTTTGGTGGATATACAAATGCTGGAACTTTGTCTACTGGATATACAATATCTGCAATGAAACTTGGCGAAATTCGTGCCTATACTGTAGGCTTTACAAGTTCAGCTTACCTCATTGGAACACCAACGTCACCAGCAGACTCAAGATATTTTGTTATGTGTAAGTTTATAGATGGCGGTGTGACAACATACAAGAATGACCTTCTAGCTGAAAGCACTGCTATTTCATTTTCTGGAGCAGATGCTGTGTACGTTCTTATCATAAGGATACTATAGATGAGAAAAGCATTGTGCATTCTTATGCTAATTCTTTTGTCCTCATGTTCTCTGGTTGGAACTGTCAATATTGCTTCATCTGATTTGTTTATTGTTGATGGTCAAATGCATAACGAGGTATTAGTACTACTCCCTGTTTATGTATTCAATCCAAATGGTTATAGTATAATTGTATACTGTGACAATAGACCTATCTTAATAAGTGCGTATAATCATGTTTTTTTAAGAAGGAACTAGTAGTGTTAATATTCGAGTACACACGCCGCATGGACTTACAGCCAACAGACCTCATCAACCATGCCCCTCTCATTTGGAGATGGACGAATCCTGCATTGGTTGTGGCTGACTTCTATAGTGTGACTTTTGGTGCGTTGCTCGATGTGTCACCTGCGAACCGCTATATCTTCGTGGACGCCAAAGTTGGAACGAGATTCCTTGCGAACGTGTACACATATGCAGACCTGCTCCTTGTTCCGTACAGCTTCTATTGGGACAGGACGAATCAGATTGGCTATTTCCATTTCCCCTATGATGTGCACCCCTTCACCTTTCCAAGCATGTCGCTCTCACGTGTGTATGGTGCAACGGACGAAGAAGCCATTGTATTCGATGGCATTCTCTATCCTACCATACTTCTCAGCAAGCCTGTCATACGGCGAGAGGTCGAGCCTGTTGTGTATCAGAAGCTCGCCACACAGAGCCTCAGCGTGCAGTTGCGTAACGACATGGTGTACACTATAGACTCCGTGACGAACAAGCCTATTCTCAGTCATCGTTTTGATGACCTCTCGGACATCACAGGGCAGACCACCTATTGGAAGTATGGTGCTGATGGGTGCACATACGAGCAGTTGAAGGTGTTGCACAAGGGAATCATTGTTGACTATGACTTGAAGCCAAATGATGTCACGTTCGAGTGTGATGACAAGCGCACCATGCAGGATGCGGAATGGCCTACCTACACCTATCAGAACGCTGGATATGACGAGGCAGACGTTGAGGAAGGAAAGTTCACGGAACCTATTCCTGACGGATACGGCCCTCATGTCAACATGCCGTGTGTCTGTGTGAACAGGACGAAGTGTGTTCTGGAGTTTGACGAAGATGACGTTATTGTCAACATGCCAGCAAGCAGAGTTCCATATGACTTGCTTACATGGTCGAACAGTGGATTCAGCACGTTCATCAAGTCCAATGTCACGATTGGTGGATTTCCTTACTTCTTCGCGCAGAAGGCCGCCGCAACAGCGAATACTGGAAACATTGTCAAAACATTCCGTGCAACGAATCCTACTCAGAAGTTCAGTGGATACGTCATGCGTGGAACGCAGGGTGGAGTCACACGGCTTGAGCTGTACAACGCCACGGCAACTGTGTCTCTCGCACACCTTGATATCGACATGGGTGCTGAGACCTTTGTGTCAAACTATGGTGGCTTGGAGAATGTGCGTGTCAAGTTCATCAAGAACGATGGCTCGAATGTGCAGTGCTATTACAGCTTTGAGTACACGGCGTTTGACATTACCATTGACAATGTGTTTGCAGTATGGGCTGACACTTCCGCAACGGCTTCCTATGGGTACTTCGCTGGAATCAAGATAACCGATGCTGACTACGCCACATACCGAGTCGCACGCACTGTCACCGCTGATGGACTGCATCTGTATAAAGAGGAAGACGATAAGCTGGTCGAGCTCACCAACATCATTGATATTGACGAAGAGAACGGAACTGTCAGCATACACGATGTGGATGCGCATGCTGATGGCTCATTGTCTGACGATTTGGTCGAGTTGTTCTGCACTGCAAATCTTCGCATGCTTGAGGACGAGGCGACTTTGCATTCGTTGTCGTTTGACGGAACGGATGACCATATTGAGCTTGGAGAACTTCCTGAGCAGACCGATGCTCCGATATCGTTCAGTGCCATGATAAAATGGGGTGGCCAAACAACGCCAGAGTCAGGCATTTGGGGCTATACAAATGCAGGTGGCACGAACTGCCATTTTGAGATACGCTCTGATGGCATGAGGCTTCGCCTTGGAACATTGAACAAGATTGGAATGACATCCCCTCCTGTCAATGAGTGGTGCAAGGTTGCTTTTGAGTATGATGGCAGTGTGATGAATTATTACCTGAATGACGTGCTTGAAGGCACGCTGACAGCGGCTACTGGTGCTATTCTTGGAACAATCGAGCATCATCTTGTAGGCGCAAGTCAGACAGCCGCACCATTTCAAAGGCCGTTCGATGGACTCATCCGTGAGGTGTACATCAACGCCATGCACTATCCGTTTGACGAGGCCGCTGGAACAGAGGTGTTCGACACCACCAACACTGGTGACATCGGGACGATTGACGGTGCTGTCTGGTACTACGAGGACATTCTCGTGGAGAACTCGAACGCATTCAATGTCATCGCAGACCTGAACTATCAAGTGCTCGGACTGCCATATATCGACAGCATGTACCACATAGCCTTGTGCGAGGCTGAGAAGGCCAAACTGTCTGACATATCGCTGTACAAGAACGGCAAGCAGTCAGTGTCATCCATCATAGAGGAAATACAGAACGGAAGTGTCATTGGATTCAGGTATGACGACATAGACAAAATCTACATCATGTGTGATGACCCGAACCGTGTGAAGGCCATGGATATCCTCAGCCACATGATACTGAACAAGGCTGACCTGAGTATCAGGGGCAACATGACATTGTACGCTGACAGGGTTTCGGTTGCATACGGAAATGACGGATGGAAGAAGATTGATGCAACTTATACGAATGATACGTACTCAAACGATGTGCTGTTGCGATACAACTATGAGCGACCGAAGGACTTCCCCTCACTGTTGTTATTGGAATCCGATGCAATCAACAAGAGCATTGTGTTGCTTGAGGACTTGAGTGTGACGAGGCCGCTTGTGAACGTGCATTTGCACGGTCTTGATTTGTTGGACGTTCTCGACCTGTACAGCATTGTGACCGCCGACCTGACTCTTCGAAACAGGCCGTATGTCGGTACGTTGCGCATGCAGGTCATCGGTATTGAAGTGGACACCAAGTTCGAGTTCATATATCTTACGCTACGCCAGAGGGACTATTCGGACTTGGTTGCTGGAATCATAGACTCGTATGGAACGGCGTTCGTCATAGGTCACGAGACTATCGTTATTGGAAGCGGTGAGACCGCTATCGGCACAAAGGAGACATAAGATGCCTAGATATTTGACCACTGCTGACATCAAGAAAATAAGCGAGCTCACGGAAGCAACGGATGCCGCTGGCTCTTGGATGGTGTCCATAGATGATGGCACGAATCCTGTAAAATACATAACTCTTACGAATCTTATGAAGCTCCTTGTTCCGTATAGCGGTGCTGTCACCGACCTGTTGATGGGGGCACACGATGTTACAGCCATGCGCATGAGCATGACGGAAATCTTTCTGTCAACTACGCCACCCGCTGTGATACCCACCACGAAAGGCGCATGCTATTGGGATGCAGATGCCGACACATGGAGCCTCGTGCTTTCCGATGGTGTTGTGTTGCAACTTGGTGAGGAGAACTACACACGCTGTGCACGTGATTCTGCCGCGCCTAATCCTATTGTGAATGGCACGCCTGTATACATCACTGGTGAGTCTGGCCAGAGACCGAAAGTTGATGTCGCTCGTGCTGACGATATTACAAAGATGCACGTTGCTGGCGTATCTACACACGACATCGCGAATCTCGGTCGTATCACCACATTCGGATTGGTGCGTGCCATTCCTCAGACGGTGTTCCCTGCTGGCGAGTCTTGGGTGGCTGGTGACAAACTGTGGCTTGCTCCCACTGGTGGCATGACCAATGTTGAGCCAGCGGCTCCTACCCCGAATGTGCAGGTCGGGCTTGTGCTGAACGTCACTGGCTCCGCAACTTTTGATATGCTGGTATGTGTCGTTCAGGCACAAGGCTTGTACAGTCTGTATGACGTGAACGGCGATGCACCCGATACCACGAACCAGATGCTTGTGTGGAACAACACTCTGTCCTACTGGACGAAGAGCGATGCTCTCATCACGTTGCTCAGTAACTCCTCAGTTGCTGGTTCGATATTGAACCTCATCAAGCTCAATGCTCAGAACGCAGACTATGACCATGCTGTGTCTGGCCTTTCCGCTGTGACACTCAAGACCGCCATTGACGAGCTCGATGGGTTTATTGACACATTGAAGGCAAGTGTATCCACGTCTGGTTCTGTCCTCAAGTCCATCAAGGACAATGCCAAGGATGCCACGTTCACGCCTATCGGGACTATCGCCGCAACCGATATCAAAGGTGCAATCGCAGAGGTCTCCGGTGACGTTGAGCAAACCAAACTCGACCTCCTCGACCTCCGCACCGAAACCGAACACGAAATCCTCCAAATCCAGACTCAAGCTGACACCGTTGCAAAATCCGTGGTTGACGCAAGTGAGATATTCAACCTCGGCTCACCGAATGTCCTGGGCGTGGGGGTAGCAAGTAATTTTGACACCGCAGTTTCGGTCACGGCTCAGGACGGGGCGATGGAAGCTACGTTGGAGGGGAAGACGGGGACGAATGAAGGCACAAACCTTTCATTTGAAAATAGCCTCACAGGATGGACGGACGTTTCAGGTGGTGGTGGATATGCTAGCACACAATCTACTGAGCAAAAACTTGACGGAGCGAACTCTTTAAAAATTGCCTATGCGAACATTTCCGGCTACCGTTGGCAACAATTTACCATTCCATCCGGCTCGGTGGCATTCATATCTGTATGGGCATACTTGTCTGCTTTTACAAGCGGGACCTCCATAGGGTTGATTGTACGCAATGCTGAAAACAACTCAACAATAGCGTCAAGCTATGTAAACACAGCTACGGTGGGGGCATGGCAACGCCTTAGCGTGATAATAGCCGCACCTTCAGCTAATTTAATTGTTAGGCTTGGTACTGTATCAACAGTGACATTGACAATTTATTTTGATGCTGTCCAGTTCATCAACCTCACCTCCCTCGGTCTCGCCACATTATTGAACACCGCCGCCAAAGCGCAAGCCTACTTCTCCAACTACCACCCCGCCACGTTGGGGGTTGGGGAGATGCGCTATAGGACGGTGGGGAAGAATTTGTGCCCAACTGATATAAATGAGTGGGAGCAAGGAACGGTCAACGCACTTACCGGAGTTGCGTCTGCAAGCACCACCAGCATCAGGACGAAAAAATATCATCGCATTCTGTCTAGCGTAATAGTTTCTCCGAGCCAAAAGGTTGGCAGTGGGCTTACGTTGTATGCTATATTCTTTGATGAAAATCTTAATTATGTTTCTTACACAATTACTACGAACTACACAATCCCATCAAATGCACGATTTGTACGTTATAGATTATCATCAGCTACGGCTATCACCACAACAGTAGTTTTGACCGGAGAGCCCCAACTCGAACTCGGCTCCACCGCCACCACCTACGAAGCCTACAAAGACTCCACCGCTTGGACTCCCGAAATCGGGAACCGGTTGCCGAATGCCGTGCATGACGAATATGACGTTGGCACAGGAATAGGTACGCAGAATGTATTTCCTAATTATGTGTTGCAGAGTGCGGATATTACCGATGTTCTCACAAACGGTTCAAATGCTGTCATTGTAAGCACTCGTGAGTTTAGTGATTTGGTGGCTGGTAATTTGAATCGTGAAGTATACTCAGCGTCTTACGGATATCAAACAAATTATGTCGCCGCTGATAATGCTGATAATATTGGTAAATTGTATGTTTTCACTGGAAATAAATATATCCGGTTTGGGCTACCAGTCGGAACTACTCTCGCTCAAGCTCGTACCGCCCTCGCTGGCACAGTAATTTATTATCAACTCGCCACCCCCATCACCACCCAATACGACCCCCAATCCCTCCAATCCTTCCTCGGTGGCTCCATGTACCTCACCAACGGCAAGCGTGACGGGATGGTGTACGCATCGGGGCTTACCTTCCTGTACGATGTGCTGAGCGTTGACTTGCTGTACAAGTTTAGCGGTGGGGTAAAAGTGCCTATCACCAACGCCACGATATCGGGCAAGGTGGTGTCCTCCGTGTCCCTCGCTGACGGCGATATCTGCTACATCGAAGTCACGTTCAAAACCGACCAGAGCCTGTTGCCAGTGGCCAAGACGAAAGTGCCGTACAAGAATCTACGCACTGAGATTGACTCACTGAACACCCCTTCAACCACCTCCACGGCTCTCGGCTATGAAACCATTGTAGACGTTGCCAGCGGTGCGACTGCAACATTGCCAGCAGGGGGCACGTTCAGATGGGAAGTTTACGGATATGGTGCGAACATCGGCGGTGCGAAGAGGGGAACAGCATCGGGCGGGGCAACGCTGACGATGGCAGGGGCAAACGGAAGCCTCTGGTATAGAAGACTGAGTTAGGAGGACATTATGGACGATATAGCAATCAGGGAGATGACAATCAAGGCACTCATAGCGCACGGGCAATTGACGGACGAGGCCCTGCACGAGATTCTGGGCGAGGGGCTGAAGTGGGATGGGGAGAGGGTTGTGGAAAATGTTAGTACCGATTGACAAGCAACTCCATTTCCTCTACTCCTTCGCAATCTTGGTCTGTGTCACGGCATTCACCAAGAACATCCATCTAGGATACCTCACGGCTCTTGCATTTGGCATTGGGAAGGAATGGCACGACAGTAGGCAGAAAGGGAACTATTGGTCATGGGGTGATTTGGTGGCTGATGTGCTGGGTATCCTAACAGGTATTATTATAAGAGGTGTATGATGGAAGTATATCAATTCGTGCTCGACAATATCTCAAAGCTTAGGCAGATGCTGTTTCGCAAGGCTGGTGGACAGATAGGTGACGGTACGAACTATACCGAGTTTGAGTCCACTGGGTTTGCAAAGGCTGTTGGTGATGCATGTGCATATGATGATATTGTGATACGTGCTATAAATTTGAGAGCAGGTGCAACTCCACCAGCATATAACACGTTCCAAGACAGTATTCAAGGTGTGGCCTTTGAGAATCTTGCGTCAGATATAGTGTATGGCTCGTTTGAGATTCCACACACTTACAAGGAAGGCTCTGATTTGGAAGTGCACCTGCACTGGTCTCCGTCTTCAACGAACACAGGTCGTTGTGACTGGGTGATGAAATACACCTATGCAAACATGAATGGTGTATTTGGTGCTGAGGAGACACTTACATTCCAGCAGGAAGGTTCAGGTGTGGTAAATAAGAACCAGTATGTGAGTGCGAATGTATTCATTGACGGTACTGCAAAGGCATTGAAGATTGGTGCAGTGTTCTTGTTTGCGCTCTCTCGTCCTACAGGTGATGCATTCACTGGTGATGCGTTTTTACATGAAGTCGGAGTACACTACCAAAGGGACACACTAGGTAGCCGTCAAATGTCTATAAAATAGGAGGTTGCTTGTATGAATCAGGTTGTTGTAGACGTATGTACAGGAGTGGCAGTTGTTGCAGGAGGAGGGATAGTGATGTTTGCAGGTACACTATTTGTTAAGCGTGTTAATGGATTCTTCCATCGTGTGAACAGTGCGCTTATAACACTGCAATCAACTGGTGCTACCATAGCCTTGATGCAAACTAATTCTGCAAAACGTATTCAAGAGAACAGGATTATATTCAGAGCATTACGCAGTATCATAGACGCGCTTCAGACAGGTGTTGCGAACGGCAATGTTGCTGAGGCGAAGCATGATATCGATAAATATCTCAATGAATGCATTGACTAGAGGTGTATGATGAATATTAAAGAAAGCAATGTTCCAAAGAATAGCATGTTGCAAGACCCTGTAGGTGATACTAGCTCTAAGCGTGTTGTTGGTTTTTTATCTCTTTGTGTGGCATTATCTGGCTATTTGCTAATAGTCATAACAGGAAAAGCAATGCCAGAGATGGTGCTTAACATGTTTAATTCTTTGCTGATATATTCGGCTGTATGTTTTAGTTTGACATTACCGGAGCATGTGTCAACAACGCTGTACAAGGAGTGATACAAATGAAGATATTGGATTGGATTAAAGTTGGTTTCTTTGCTGTGCTGACAGTGTTTGGTGCTGTACTCGGGTTCCGTGTAAAGGGCTTGAAGAAGAAAGTCGCTAAGCAAGAGCAACAAATCAAACAAGATGCAGTGCAGAAGGACGTTTATGTGAAGAACATCACGATTACTGAAGAACTGCATAAATCAGAAGTGCTGATAGAAAACAATCAGAAGAAAACAGAGGAGATATTGAAAAATGCAGATAAGGCTAAAGTCAATGTTGTCGGCAATTCTATTGTTGACGATTTTAATGCTAGGCATAAGTTGTAATACAACCGTACCGACACAGATAGTGGTTCCTGAGTTTGCGTCACAGCCTTCAGCACCCACACTTATAAATATACCGGAAGATTTGGAGTCAGCCAATGTAAACCTGACTATCAACCTGTCACGCTTGGATGCGTACACTCAGAAATTGGAGCAGTATATCTTCTACCTTAAAGTGTATTACCTGAGTGTGATTCAGATACTGTCACAATGAAAAGAGCCCCCTTAAGAGGGGACTTCGTTATGCAATGATGAGCACATAAAAAAGCCCCCTTAAGAGGGGGCTTTTATATTGAGAAAGAAATCGTCCAGTGTATCAACCGTCACGTATCTCAATGGACTTACAAGTCCTATAAGAGCCCTGTGGAAGTCAGACCTGTCATAGTCCTCCTGTATGCTCTCGTTCACAGCGAAGAAGAATCCCAAATCAGTCACGATACCAAGCACCGACAATCCACCCTTGCGGTAGTAGCTCCTGAGCCATGCGTACTGTGCTGGCCTGAATGGAATCTTCACGAGGCCAGTGCGCTTCGCCGTGACAGTCAACGCCTTGGCCTCCATCCACCCCGAGCAATTCACGTTCACCAAGTGCATGTCGGGCGTCCCGAGGTTCAGCTTGTTCTCCACACGGTAGAACTTGGTGCTCGTTGCTTTCTCTTTCACTGTGTCATATAATTTGCTTTCCAGCATGTGTCACCTCCCTCACCCTGTATGTACGTGGTCGTATTGCAAGGAACGACACCTCATCGACACTGAGCTCACGACCGTGCTTGTCCTTCGGTATCCTCATCTGTATCTCAGTGTACAGACCCGTCTTCGCCGCTAGATTGTATGGCAACACACCGTACACATGTTTCCCAATGACGTCCGAGACATCTGCATACGACATGCACGGCGTGCCTTCAGCCACCATTCCTATCTTCACGAGATATTTGTACAATGACAAATGCCGTGTGACAACTAAACTTTCCATCTTGTATACCATCCTTCTGCAATCATTTCGTTGCCTTGGCTTTCTTTTCCGCTTTGATGTCTTTGCATAGCTGGATGATTCGTCCAACTTCTTCTTCCACATTCTCGTCTGTAAGTCCTGCAAGCCAATCATCCTGTGTGATGTCCAAATCTGTGAAGTCCAGTTCGCTCACGCTTGCCCAATCCGCACCAATCTCAAGCTCGGCCTTCAGAGGAACACGAAGTTTGTATGCGTTCTCCATCAGACTCTTGACACGGAATATCTCACGGATACCCTTGGCAGTCTTCGGCACGGATATGTCAAGCTCATCATGCACGGTCAAATGCCATGACAAAGTATCAAGGACACCGGACTTGTACACATCGACCATCGCTTTCTTCATGATGTCAGCGGCACTGCCTTGTATGAGCCTGTTCATCATGATGTACGTCTTGTCTCGATCGATGAGCCTCGAACGCCGACCAGCGAGTGTCCTGATATAACCTCTGGACTTTGCAACATCGCCAACGCTGTTCATTGTCATCTTCACGTACGGTGCGTTCTCGTGGTACACGGACAGCATGGCTTCTGCATAGTCCTTCGCCCAACCAAACAGACGTGACATCTTCTTTCGTCCCATGCCGTACATACAGCCAAAGTTCATGTTCTTTGCAGAGCTTCTTCCGAGCCCTGTAAGGTTCATGATATATTGGTGGTAGTCCGTGTGCGGGTCGTTGTTGTATGTGTCAACAAGCTCCCTGCTCCCTGTGCCACTCGCATAGTGAGCAAGACAGCGGTACTCGACCTGTGAGTAATCGAGCTTCGCCCACCAACAATTCGGCAAAGGCTTGAACGGCTCACGGCACAGCTTGCCCCAATACTTGTCGCGTCCAGTGGATGGAATCTGCTGAAGATTTGGATTGCTCATGCTGAAACGTCCAGAGCGTGTGCCATAGTCATCGGTCTTCATCGTGTGGATTGTCGGGTGGATTCTGCCATCAGGACACATGGTCTTCTTCAACGAACCTTGCAGGAACGTGCCAATCATCTTGTTGGCCTTGCGTATGAACAGTATGTCCTTGAGCATCTTGTTCATCTCAACATCCTCATCGTCACCGAAGTTCTTGTCAATGGCCTCGAAGAAGTCTTTTCCAATTGTTGGCCGACACGTTCCAAGAGCCTTGTGCCGTCCACCAGTGATGTCAAGAAGAGTGTCGGACATCGTGCCTTCCTTGATGCACTCCATGATATCCTGAGCTTCCTCGTACGACACAATCTCCTCGACTTCCTTGCCACGGTTGTTTGTGTACGTGAACTTGTACGGATGCTGGATACCAAGCCTGTCGAACAATTCCTTGAGTTGCTTCGGGCTGTTCAGGTTTATCTTGCCATGTTCACGCTCGAATGCAATCTCACACTCTTCCTTCCTACATGTGGCAAGATATGAGTTGACATCACGCACTGATGCATCGACAGGTGTTCCAGTCATCTGCATATGGAGCTTGGCACGCAACAGGTCTGTCTCCATCTTGAACAATGGAATCAAGTCCTGCTCTTCCATGAGCTTCCATTGGATGTCAAAGATTGCAAGCGGCTCTCGCACATCATCGAGCGCATACTTGTACACAAGGAAGTATGGCATTTTCCACAGCCATTTCCGTGCATCGCCCGTCCAGCCATTCTGTGCACAATACTCATCAATCTCAGTCTTGAATTTTCCCTTACCGAGATACTTGTGCGCTTGGAAGTCCAAGCTGTATTGTCCCTGATTCTCATCCAACAAAGGCTCCGCCACCTGTATGTCATACAGGTCTCCGTTGACCTTCAGGCATATGCCCTTGCCACGCCATGCGAACTTGGACGTATCGCCTTTCCAGTTCTCCAACCAATCCACATCATACGTGATGTTCGCTCCGAGCTTCGGCATTGGCATTGCAAGCACATAGCGCAAGTATTCCACGTTCTGCTCTCGCTCTTTCGCCGTACAGTCGTTGTGCCCGATGTTGTAGTACTCTGCGAAGCCAGCATCGTCTGCAATCGCCACGCCAAGAATATAGCCATCATTGCGGTACACGCCTGGCCCTAAATCATCGGAAATTCCTGGGTCATACGTTTCTATGTCCACGCATAGTATCTTCGATTTGCTTACGTCTTTGTATTTAGCCATTCTTCTTGTCCCTCAATGCGTTGCGTAGGCTTGCCGCCTCGATGTAACATTTGTGGCTACAGTATCTCTGCAAGCCGTGCGCCGATTCAAACTCAGCACCACAGTGCAAGCACTTGCGTACAGTTGGTTCGATTCTTGTGTAGTAGATACCACCTGCTTTCGCCTTCTCATAGCATGTGTGTGAACAGAACCTCTTGTTGCTGATGCTTGTTTGGAACGTCACGCCACACTGCTCACACACATGGTCTTCAATAGGTCTCTTCGTGCGTTGCTTGTAATTCTTGAACACAATGTCCCTGCATTTCTCCGAGCAGTATTTCTGATTGTTTCTGTAAGGCGTGAACACCTTTCCGCATAGTCCACACTTCCTTCTGATGTCTTCCATGATTCCTCCGAAACTGACCTTTTCCAGTCATGCCAGATTATTGATTGTCGAACTAAGTAGCCATGGGTGGCATACTTATATGTCCTGAATATAGTCCCTACAAATCATTGATTGGACAATGACTATAGGAACGTCTTTCCCTGCTTCTCAGGCTCACGTTTCTCCACATCGAGACCGAGTGTAAGCTGTTTATCGTCCTCGATGAGTTTGTCGAGAGCCTTCTTCAACGCCTGTATGCGTGCCAACTCGTTGTATGCCTTTGACTCCAACACACCAAGCTTATCCCGAAATTCTTGAACTTTCATCTTTCATCTCCTTAATCTTCTTGCGTGCCACATCAGCCTGCATCATGGCATAGTTTGCTACATCCACACATTCACCGATAATGCGCTCGTAGCTTGCAATGTCCTTTCTTGGATTGCGTAGCTCATCCATGAGCTCTTCATCCTCCTCGTGCATCATGCAATTCAATGCCTCAATGCTAAACTTTGTCCAATCACCACGCTCAATGCGCTTTGTCAATTTCTTTGACATCTCGTTCCTGAACCAGTCCAATGCATAGGCTCTCCGCACCATCTCGTGCGTGGCATTCGCCCTGTCATTCATACACAAACTCCTCCTGATATACTCTCTTCGGTCGCTGAAACTCAGCGAAGCTCTCCACATCCATATAGTTGTCATAGCCGTAATTTGAATTGCTATGCACGATATGCAGTTCCTTCTTGGCTCGTGTGCAAGCGACATACAAACATCTAAGCTCCGAATCCTCGTGCTTTAGATAGTTGTCACGTACGTTCTTGGTCACGTCAAGCATGACGACCACCTTGTCTGCTTCGCCACCCTTCACACCATGTATGGTGTTTATCATGAGCCGCCTATCATACACATTCGGTCTGTGAGCAATCAAGTCCCTGTAGTAGTTTGCATCATCAATATCAAGATTGAATCGCTTGTACCAAGGCTCTGTGTTGCCCATGTCATTGCGCAGAAAGTGCGCTGTCACGAGCCTATCTACTTCACTCTTATAGTTACCTGTCTTACGCATCTGCTCATATGCATTGATTGCCCTGATGACTTTTTCATCGACAGAATGCTCGGTTTTGTCAACATAAGCAAAGCCTCTTTTCCGTAGCATCTCCCTGTACTGCTTGAGATACATATTGTTTCGTGACAGGAAGTAATAAGATGACGTTGCATCAATCTCGATGTCTTCAATGCTGTTATGAAAGTATACTATACCACCCGACATGTTTGGAGCGAACTTCTTCTCTACACGTTGGCTCATCATGTCGGTTATGTGTGTCGAGAAGTTCAGGATGTGTGAGGGCATACGGTTGCTCTTCTCAAGCACCACTTTGTTGCCAGCAAGATTCAAGAAATGCTCAACGTCTGCACCGTTCCATTCATAAATTGCTTGGTCATCATCACCTGCAATGTACACGTGATCACAATCACCGAACGCAATCTCACACATCTTCCACTGCAACGTGGTCAAGTCCTGAGCCTCATCAATGATTGCAATCTTTACTGGCACTGGCTGTCCTGATTCAACAAAGAACGAAATCATGTCAGTGAAATCAGCATAGCCATGGCGTGCCTTGTACGCATCATAGCTCTTCGCCACAACTTCAAACGAGCGCATGTTGATATCAAGCGCACAGCTCTCAGCCGCTTTGGGATTGTTCTTGCGTAGGAAATAATAGAACAGATACTTGTCATCATCGCTGTTGAAATCCTCAGTGTAGTATCCTGTGAAGTTCATGTTCATGAGGTCTGAGAATTGTTTGTACTGCTTGCGCCCCATAATGTCGTCACGTGCAAGTTGAGCCTGTGCATACGCTATCGAGTGCAGTGTCCTGAAATACGGAAACTCCTCACTCGCATATCCAAATCTCTCCATCGCACGTGTTCTACCCTCATAAGCACCCTTCTTGGTGAACGACACGAAAGCTATCTCTGATGGTTTGTAGTCCTCAAGAAGTTTTTCGAGAAGGTTCAATAGATACCAAGTCTTGCCACAACCTGGCCCTCCGTATATGATTGTCTGTTTCAATATGCGTTCTCCTTCAATCCAGCCGCATCTGCCGCTTCAAGTTCTTTCACAGCACCTTCGATGTCCACCATGTCTTCGTTCTCCTGTAGATTCTTTGCATACGCTATCTGGTCTATTGCGTACAGCCTGTACTGCTTCGCCTTGTCTCCTGTCCCAATACGCACACGCACATCATAGCATCCAAAATCTCTCATTTTTGAGTGCATTTCTGCTGGCTGATAGTGCTTGAACTGTTTCGTGATGAACACAAAGTCCGTCAGGTCTCGTGGCTTGAACAGATACCTCGATGCTTTGTCATCAAAGAAGACACGCTTCTGGTTCACACCTTCAAGTGTGACTGCTGGCGCACGTCCAGTTATGAAATCGCATATCAATGACTTCAAGATGGATATCGGTGACGTATCGAACGTCATCTCAATTGCTATAATCTTTATGTCAACAAGAGCATCACGCACCAGCTTCGCCCATGACTCGACCTTGAGCTTCGGAGGTAGGACGTACAATTCACGGAAACACAACTGCTGAAAAGTATCCTGATGTATTATCTCCAATTCATTCTTGAAACGTAAGCACTTCCACTCCGTATCACCCTGTGCACGGATGAGCCACTCGTAGTACGGAACATCCTGCTTGTACTGCGTAAGCTGTCCATATTCTAGGTTTGAGAAGTATCCGTCCGTCTTTCCCACACCAAACTCACGCATCTTGCACTCGGTCTTGTTGCAATACTCAACGCATGGAAACTCCTTGCACCTGTAGTTGTAGTCTTTCTTCCTCAGTGAGTTTATGACGGTCAGTTCTAGCTCATTGTTGGTGACAGGAGCTTTCATCGAGTTATTCACTTCATACAAGTACTGCTCAAAGAACGCCTCGTTCTTCTTCTTCAAGTAAGCACCAAATGAGAACAGATAGTTGTTCCGACCTTCATTCTCACCAACGGCGTTCAACAACCAGATTGTCTGCAAGCATGGGGGTGCATCGCTGTACGGCAGTTGATTGATGAAAGACAGTACTTCCTCAATCGTCTTCACCTTGCTCTTGACGTACAACAATGCTTCCTCAAGTGTAGCCGAGTGTCCTTCGATAATCGCCGCTTGCCGTGTGTTCTCCACATTGTAATATGGAAGGTTTATCCAGTTGCCAACGCTTCCAGCTTGCACACGTGCTTGCTTCGGAAAAATCTCTATGAGAACGTTGCGCTGTTTCTTGACAAACACGTCCATCATGAGGACTGAAGCCATCTTGCGTGTCGCCTCTATCGCATCCTTCGCCTGTGTCCACTCTTTCAGGAACATATAGATATGCAATCCACCTGATTTGGACTTGAAAGGAACAAGAGGAAAGTTGTTGCGTTCTATAGCTTGTATGAATATGTCAAGACTTGTGTCATAAATGTCAATGTCAATAACCGTGAATCTGCACTCGCCTTCTTTATTTACAGGCACAACTCCCAAGCCCATCTTTCCATCAAGGTGAGCTTGGTACAATTCCTGTGTGACGAGCTTATCTTTTACCGTTCTATTGTCGCCCTTCTCCTTCGCACCATCCTGAAAGTTATACGTGTGCTGTCCGTACCCTGTTTCAGAACCTTTGAAGAATGAAGCGAACTCAGATATTTGATATGCTGATACGCCCATGGTGTCACACCTTCTTTGATTTGTTGTACTTATTGTATGTCGTGTAATAGAAGTCGCACAGAGTCTTGTCGGACTCTATAAAAGATATGAACTTTCTGATTTGTGCTGAAAGCTCATCACGTAGCTGGTCAAAGCTATCCACATGGAAATGAACCTCGTGGACATCTTTCAGTTTGTCACACTTGTCGTCCAGCCACTCACATACAAGATATGTGAAATCTGGAATCAATGTTGCAAGAGGATACACACGGTGTTGCCATTTCGTGAGGAACTGGCTGTCACCTTTAAAGTTGGCTGTCGTTTTGATATCGACAATCTCTTTTGGCTCGGTCTTCTTCAGGCAGTCAATGACACCACCGATGTAATATTCAACACCATCAACTGTTATGGTGAAGCTGACCTTCTGCTGGAAGAAGAAGCCTTGCAATCTTCTAAGGACTTTCATGTAATTGTCGGAATATGTAAGAGTGCTCAAGTCCTTGAACACATCTTCATACACGTGCTGTTCAAAAGCTGTCCCTGCTTCCATGGCAGGAGTCGGCTTCCATGGCTGTCTGCTCAACGTTCCTGTGAGGTCATTGAGTGCTTTCTCTCTCCAACTTGGAGGACACTTCATGAGCCAGTCGTAGCTATCCAATAATGTCGGTGCAATAAGTAATGACATGATACTCTCCTATGAATGATGTGATGTGTGAAGACAAACCATGCCCACCAATTGTATGATGGGCATAGCATATGTGATTCTAGTAAGAGTGCTCTGCTGTGATGGCCTTCTGCGCCGTTCCTGTGCCACCTTCAATGAGGCTGTAGTCCACGCTCTTCTGCTCAAGGAGCTTGCGCTGTTCGACCGCTTCGAGATACAGTTTCTCGTCCACGTAGCCTTTGAAGCTGTACGTCAACTGCCACCATGTCTGTTCCCCGTTGTCCACTTCCACGCTCTCAGCGGTGTACACTTGGTGGTACGGAAGCGCACGTGTTCCATCTGCAAACCTGTTGGACAGCATCATGGAGTTGAGCTTCTTTGCATTCTTGATGTCTGCGGAGTCTGCTGAGAACACGACAACACCGTCAGCCTCATGTCCCTGAATGACCCAATAGAACATGTAGGTGTCTTGGAGCAGGTTGCCTTCACGTGTGACCCATTTGCCAAACACGGTCTTGTCCACAGCCTTCTGCTCGGCTTGCACTGGTGTGTGGTATCCAACGAATCCGCCACGGTTTGGTTTCCACTCGACAAAGATGTGCTCAAACTTCACGACCGTGAAGTCAACAATCTTTCCGTAGTTCTTGTGTGTGATTGTATTCACCAAGTCACCAATGGATGCACCTTCGATGTATTCATTTCTCTTTCTGCTGAGTTCAGGGCTCTGCGCATTGAGCACTTTGATGAACGGAATTGCCATGGTGTTGACGTTGAGGTCTTCAAATCCATGTGCCGAGTCTCCTGTGTTCAGGAATGCTGGTGCGCTCGTCTTCTTCAATTCAATGTCTGTTGCTTTCTTGTCATCTGCCATCTTCGTATCTCCTATTTAATCTTCGTCTTACTAAGTAAGAACACACTGCACCAATCTGGTAGCGATGAAACTGGAACATATTTGCCTGTTATGTATCCAACTTCCCTTTCTTCCCCTTCGACATCAAGACCACACAACGTCTTGAAGAATTTCTTCAACGTTTGAGGATGCACGTTCCTGTCGGCACTGTATGGAACATCATTTTTGTCAAAGAACTCAAATATCTGTTTCAACAAATCCGATGGAACACGGTCTACGGCGAACATCGTCTTGATGATGTCGTCCTCTTTACGTTCGGCAAGCCATTTGAAGAACGCCTCACGGTCTTTGATTGTTACGTTTGCATCGTCCTTAATCTCCACAACCTTGCCATTTGAGAGCTTAATACGTGACAAACCTTTCGATTTCAGCAGGTTCGGTATCTCTTCCATAGAGACACGCTTCAATGACTCTTCAGCCACTTTCAACTGCTGTTCCAAATAACTGACGGTCTCCTGCAACTCCAATTGTCTCTGCACGAGTTGATTGAGCACCGAGAGAGAGTCTCCACTGACAGCTTCAACTATCTCTTCATTCTTGAGAAACGATGGTCGTTCGTTCATCCACACACTCCTTAATAATCTGCCTCTTCCGTATCCTTCAGCATGTCCTCAACCGACATGTCTTTGAAGTAATCATTCATGTCACGCCCACGTCCGATGTTCTCATGCACTTTCTCGTCCATGGTGTGCTTGTACACGATGTCCTTGTATACACATGTTCCAATCATGCCATTGCGGTGCGACCTGTCCTCAGCCTGAAGCCTGTCCTCGACCTTGTACGTGTTGCTGTAGAAATACTGCAACGTTGCGTGCTGGAAGTTGAGCCCGAAGCCACCTGTTGCGGTGTTCCCTATGAAGATGTCGTACTTGCCAGCTTTGAAGTCGTTCGCAATCTCAGCACGCTTCTCGGAATCCACACCACCATAGTACAGAGCGCAATTGTACGTCTTTGACAGAGCCTTGTGCACCGCTTGAAGCTCGGCAACAAACGCACACCACACGATGACCTTTGTCGTCTCGAAATTGACCTCTTCCAAATCATCGAGCAACGCATTTATCTTTGCATTCTTGTCGGATATTGGCACAGCCACACGTTCTTCCTTGGCCTCGACATCATACGGAAAGAATCCACCACACACCTGCATGAGCCGTAGCGTGAGAGACATCTTGTTCGTGACAGTGAGTTCCTGCCCACGATACTCGGCATACAGTTTCTCTTTCAGATTCTTGTACACAGTCTGCTGTTCCTCTGGCATATCAACAAAAACGGTCTCGTACACCTTCGGAGGCAGGTCTAGACAATCCGTCTTGAGCGCAACCATCGTGAGAGGCTCAATCAATTTCTTGAGCTGTTCAAGATTCTTGAACTTCTGGAAGGTGTCGTGGGTGTCGATGTACTTCACGTTTGACTCTGACACACCGTGCATCGCACCTATGCGCTCATAATCCACCGCTGTAAGAACAGGCTCGTAGCCTCGTAGAGCTATGTCCTTCTTGTCCATCGCTATGTGATGCTTGACGATTGCGAACGTCTTCTCATCGATAAGAGTGTTGTACGGCTTGCCTGTTATCGGATTGGCAGAGCGCATCATGATTCCGAATCTGTGCTCAAACACAAAATAATTGCAGTCAAAGTAATTCTTCTTCAAGAACTCGAACTGTGACCACAGATTGAACGGCGATTTCGTGACAGGCGTTCCAGTGAGTATGCATCTGCATCCGTACTTTTGTAGCAGGTGTATGTTCTTGGAGCGCACGGCGTTTGGATTCTTGATACGTGTTGACTCATCCAGTATAATCATGACACGGTTTGTCTTCACGAATGAAGCGACATACGGAATATGTGTCTTGGTCTGGAACGCTTCGACATTGATTGCGAACACTTTCAGAAATTCAATCTTGTTTGATAGGAAGAATCTCAAAGAGTTTTCGTAGTAACGTCTATGCAGGTGTGAAGCCTTATATTTGACTGCTTTGTACGGCACGCCACAATGTAATGGGAACTGCTCATCAATCCACTGCGTGTGTATGTTGTTTGGAGCTATCACCATGACTGCATCTATCTCTCCCTTCAAATATTTATGAACGGCTATGTCAATGGCGGTCTTGCTCTTTCCTGTTCCCATGTCAAAGAAAAGCGCAAATGCGTCCATGTCTTTGAATTTGTCAAAGGCTTCCTGTTGATGCTTGTAGGGCTGTGTTTTAAATATCATTTTCTTCCATTGCTTCCTTCACAGTCTTGTAATGAATGCATGACAAACACTCGTGACCGCAATGCAGAACGACCCTCGTTCCACAAAAGCCGACAGACGTGCATACAATCAACTCATCGTCCTGAAACTCGAAGTGAAACACTGCATCATCGTCACGTCCCTGCATCCTGAACGGATACTCATGGAGCTCAGACAACGGCACGAAAGGCTTGTCAAAAGCATACACAGCCTTCAGCTTCCTCAGCGAGTTTCCGTAGGTCAGCAACCTGCGTACCGTGGATACACTGCGACCTATCAGGTTTGCAAAACCCTCGATTGTCACGCAATCTATACCTTCAAGTTCTGCAACTGGTATTCCGTGAACTTTCTTCATTTCTATATCTCCTTACATTAAATGTAACTGGTATGCTTAATATAATAGCATATGTCTCAACTAAAGTCAAGTACTTTTATCAAAACATATGCTAGTTTTGACTCGTGACATCACCCCTATGTACAGGAGCGAGCTCTGTATTGTGGCGTTCACCACCCACCATGTCCACCGTGGTCATTCGAATTTCCGCCCTTGCCCCTCTGTGTGTCGGGGAGCCCTTTCGTGAGCATGTGCACTGCATAGATGAACAGCACTACGAATGCGACAGGAAAGAACAGTATCCCCAACACAACCTTCACCCACAGTGGTATCTCATTCTTTGTCATGCTCGGCCTCATATGGATATGCGTAACGCCACGATTCTCCGTGGTTGTCCACAAAAGGCCGTTCCCTTCTCGTGCTGAACCCTGCCAGTCGCTTGAGTCTGTCGATGTTCTGAGCATCCACGTGAACTGCAATCGTCTCAAGATGATTGCCGAGCCAGAACTGCTTCAACTCCATGCCATGTGCCTGTGTAGCAAGATGCAACACCTTGCTCTGGTCATAGTGCTCATGCTCTTCACATGGTCTGTCGAACGAGTAACCGCTACGTGACATGCGCCCATTGGCATACAGCTTGTTCACTGTGACCTCATGAAGCCCTGTATACTCAGCGACAGCTTCAGAACCGTACAGTGACGTCACATAAGTGCCATGCTTGTATATGTCCATTTTCTTCTTGTTGTTCATGGTGTACTCCTAATCAAATGGATACGCACGCTGTGCGGCCTTGTCCTCATCGACCTGCTCGGTGCAGTCAAAGCGACAACAGTTCATAGCACCTTCAAAATCGCTGAACACACCATCACACTGTGGGCATACATATATATGCTGTGAAGTGCTCTCAATGTATTCTTCCTTTTCTTCAACTGTCAAGAATCTCATGAACTCCTCCTCTCGTCACGCTTTCGGTACAAGTCCATCTTTTCATCGGCTGGCTTGTCCGATGCGCACAGTTTCAAATGACGGACTTCACAGTGATGTGCCTTATCCAGCTTGCACATCCAGTTGTGTAGCCACGAATCGCTTGCACCTGCTGGATACACACCGAGCACTTCGTTGCAATCCACGCACCGTATCTCCCAATATCCGTTTGCGAACTGCTTCTTCAGTCCTTCAAGCTTCTGACGCTTCGGCATACACAGTCTCCTTTAATATGTAGTCATACACGTTCGGAAAATACGGCTTTATCAATCTCAGCATGGAAGCCGCAAACCATCTCGTCTCACTCTGCGCATGAGGACTGACACGTTGCTTGCACATGCCGATGAAATTGCGTAGGTCATACTGGATGTACACCGTGGTCATTGTGCCGAGCAACAGGACGTTGCGTGCATCTTCACGTGCGACACCAGCTTCAACCATATCATTGTACAGTGCAAGCGACTCAGCCTTCAACTTGTCAATCCTACTTGATATCTCAGGATTTCTTCGGCACTTCAAGGACACATATGCATCGGGTGGTGCATCGGTGTGGCGCAATGACCTCTCGTTGTAATGTGCCATGCGATGTCTCATCAACTGCCGTGCTACCGTGATTGGGCAGTGGAGCTCAAACGTGATGCTTCCAAACTCCAACGGTGACAGGTGTCCCCATGACAGGAGCTTCTTCACGTCAGGGCCTGTTGCACTGTCACGTGACACACCTGCAATCTTGCTGATATCCTGTTCATCGATATTGGATATGTATGCAAGTCTCACGTATCCATATCCATGACTGTCTATCTTATCCATTTGCAGTCTCCTTTAATATTTGCATACCACAATCTCTCCTTTGTATCTGCGTGCGTTTGTCCAAATTGTCACAGTGTACGGTTTTCGCTCGATAAACTTTACTTTGTGAAAATCGTCAACGCATATGAAGCCGCTGTTGTCAGGGCATAGACCTTCAAAAATTCTTTGATGCCATGTGTCCTCATCGTCTTCCTTGACCTCTATAATCTCACCATATTTTGGTGCCCACTCACGAAGTTCCAGCACTCCACCGTTCTTTTCAAAGCGTGCCTTGTCAACCTCGACCACATAGTCAGGATACGTCTTGAGCCCCTGCACATACTCAATGAACGTCTGCGTGCCACGTTTCTTCCTGTGCCATTCGACAAACAATGCATCGCACATGAGGTGCGCCAAGTGTGACAGGCCGGATTCAGGGTCGAGCTCTTCCTCTTCCACGAAATACTTCACCCAATGTCGCATGATTGCATCTGCGTACGCACCGAAGTGCTGAACTTTCTTCCAATTGTCCATGGCGTACTTGGTCTTCGCACCATACTCAAGCACCTTCACGACCTCTTCCAGAGCATCCATCGGAAGCAACGTCCACCGTGTCTTCCCTTTTGTTTCCTTGAATCCTTCGCTCATTTTATAATCTCCTTGTCATGCACAGTGCCAACAAATTTGACATGCCTCTTCACGTTGTTAAGCCATGACATGTCACGCCAATTTGTGAATCCGCCTCTAGTCCTATGAAACCTATCATTGCACACAAATTCACACAGAGAGCTTGAGTACTCAACTGTGTATTTTGTATTGTTATGCTCAAGGATATCACCTTCAAAAAATGTTGGTAGCCCGTCACACAAAATACCTACAGACTGTCCAATAGTTTTTTTAAGCACTTCATAGAATCCATAGCCAAAATCAACATCGTTTAAGTCACCTGTTACATAGGGACAGATATAGAGCTTGTCATTCATTTTGAGAAGACTTCCGTATATCCATTCCTTTGTATCAGCACGCTGTCCTCTGAATATCACATCGTGCATGCTACGCTCCTTTTTCTGGTGTCGGGCATGGCGTGACGACCGCTTCCACCTCGACCTCGGTGTCGTCACCATCGGTAGCCACATCGTCAAACTCAAGGTCTGAGTCCGTGACGAGCGTGTTCTCAATCTTGAGATTGTACATGGTCTGCATCGGTATGAATATCTCGATGCTCGATGCATCACCGTACAATTTCCTCAGCATGCGGAGGTCAAGCTTGACCTTCACCCTCTGCACGTTCACGGATGTCTCCAAGCTCGCCTTGAAGCACGAGCCTTCAAATTCTTTCACTGGCATTATAGCCATACATTGCTCCTTAAGTGGCGCACGGCACTCAACGAATGACGTGCACCGTGTATAATGACCCATGCAACGCATGAGAGGGCAAACATAGATACAACGTGCGTGAGGACTCACACCATTGCGAATCTTCCATTGGTGAGGTCAGCGACCGTACCTTTGACCGAAACCTTCTTGTCATAGTACGGCATGAGCTTCTCCATACCGACATGACAGCAATCCATGTGCTTCAGGACTGCGTTGCACGTTGCAGAGAACTCCTCAAAGCTCCCACCGTCCCAATTGCACAGTGCATCGAGCTCACGTTGCTTCTGCTCCTTTTCTTCAGCCTCAAGCTCCGCAATGCGTGCACGGTACTTCGTCACAAGGTCAGCAATTGTATCATAGTCACGCCCGAAGAGTGCATTGCGCATGAAAGGTGGCGTTGTCCCGCTGTTCCCATTGTCTGCAATGTACACCATGTCTTCCAGCGCATCGGCCATGTCACACAAGTCTGGAAGCTCACGTACTACTGTCGTATCAAGACTGAGCCCCTTCATGGTTCTCAGGTATTTCTGCCCGATTTCATACAATCTCGGCACGCTCCTGTCCTTCTGGATAATCATCCGGCGCAGTGCGCTTTCCTTCTCATTGAAAGTCTCACGCATCTTGTCCATCTCCTGTGCTTGATCATGCTTCTCATGCCGTAATGCATTAAGTTCAAGCTCCAAGCGATTCACGTCACCCACCGTTCTCTTTGAACGTCTCTTGTCAGTCACCTCGTCCCTCCATATCATCTGAGCATTCTTGTTCATTCCTTCATCCTTCCTTTGCACGCTTTGTGCATCCAGTATAGTTTGCTTTATGCCATCAAAAGACGGCTTTAGTCCAGTGCCAATCCAGCCTGTAAGAACATGTGGTTCACTGAGTGTCCCGTTGTACAGTCTAGTGCATTCACCAGTCCTTTTGTTCAAAAGGAAGCCATATAATGAGAATTGTTTGACTCGCTGTGTCTGCGCTTCCAAATTGAAAATGTCAGGATTCTCCAATGCACACACACGTGCTTCAAAAGCACCAAATTGTATATTGCCTATTCTTTTCAGCATCTCACGGTAGGTGACTGGCTCTATTGATGCACATTCATTGAATACACCAGTGAACACGTTCTCCTTCAACATCCTCCACCTCTCAAACTCACCAATCTCCTTGGCATATCTTGAGGCACTGCCTAGACGTGAATGCACTATGAACCATTGTGCCAAGCTTGGTAAACCAACGTACTCACCATGTGAGCCTAGCCAGCACTCCTTTGAACCTATCCAACACTCATGTAGCTTTTTGTATGCCATTGTTCCATTGTACTTGCTTAGAATGCCTAGCACATGCATCTCTTGCTCTGCTGTTACAGTGTTCTCAAACATACCAGTGCTTCCATGACTCCAATCACCTTCAAGTTCCTTCTTCAAGGCAGACATATCGTGTGACATGTCACGTGCAGCCTCACCACTCTTTTTTATAAAGTCTTGCAACGTACGTGCACCATCACAAAGCTCTTTAAACGTACACTGTTTCATAGCATCTCCTTCATGAGTCATACAATACATAGCCTCTTCCACACAAGTAGCCATTCTCGTGTATGCCGTAATCAGTACGCACGAGCTTCCGTGCTTTCAGTTCCTTCATGACTTTTGTAAGCAAACGTCTAGTGTCTTTGTTGACAGGCAACAGAAGCTCATTTAGGATTGTCTTTTTCGTTGCAATGTAGTTGTCCTCGGAGTACTGTTTCACGATGTTCATTACACTGTCATACTCAATCTTATTCTCAACTACCACCATGTTTCTCACCTCTCTTCTCCCTGCCCTTCACGGTCAGGTCAACGTCTGTTGTGAATCCAAAGCAACCTTTGTGCGATGCACGCTTCTTCGTGTACATCGCTAGGTGCTTTCCCAAGCTCTTCCGATATCCAGCCCTGTTCAATTCTGTCATGCTTGCTCCTTTGGACGCTCGTCCACAAACGTATCAAAAGTCAAATGCTTTTTGCACAGTGACAAATCAGTTCTCCCTGTTTCTTTGTACTTGCCTGTATCAAAGTCGTAGTCAGATTCAGTCTCTGGCTCACCAAACAACGGACACCAATCTCCACAAGCCTCACTTCCTTGACCGTTAGGACACCCTTGCTTTTTCATCTTCACTACACGTTTGATGTGTAAATATCCCTTTTCATCAATCTTCCCTTCCATCTTCACGCTCCTTCACCAATGCAAGTACAACCTTGCATAGTGTAGCTATCATTAAGTCAACTGTGCTGATAATGTATGCGCCTTTGTTTCTTTCAGCATTCTCATACGCCTCCACAGCATCCTCAAGTATGCTTATGTCTCTAGTCTCCATTGTAATCCTCCACCCTTACCGTGCTCATACAGCAGGGACATGTGACACACAAAGCGTGGTCACTCCAACGTTCAAACGTGTCCTCTTCATCATAGTAGAAGTCGCTTCCACATTCAATACAGCTTGCTACTGGCATCCTCACACCTCCCTGCTCACAGGCGAATCATCATCGTCAAAGAACCATTCATCAGCGAGCTGTTGCCATGTGATGAGCATTTCATTGCTTGATATAGCTGACATGATATGCACACATGTTGCATGCACACTCACAATCCTATAGGCATATGATATACCATTCACGTTGTGTATCCACCTCTCCCTATGTGGCTTGAAGCTCTCATAATCGAATGGCACACGATGTTTCGGCTTCGGTGCTGGTGGTGCGACATTTGTGCCATTGATACGCTCAATGGTGATACCAAACCAACACATTACACCGTAATCTGGCTTTCCATCCATGAAGTCCTTCATGCTCTCCGGTTTTACAATCACAACTCCATTGGACTCTCTCCTGATAAACACACGGATGAACGTTTTTGTCATGTAATGAACAAGTATGAGCTCGCCAAACTTCGGAGTCCATGTGCTATCATTCTGCATGTCACAATGCGGTGTCGCTTCCTTGAGCTCAAGCTGTGTTTCCACATATGGTGCGATAAAGCGCACACGCCTCTTTGTCATGCCGTTCATGACTAGAAAGTGGTAGAACACGTTGTCATGCTTGTCTATTCCGTCAAGAATGCCTGTCTTCGCATCACTTCCGTCATACTTGATGAATCCAATCACACGCTTGCCAATCAAGCTCCGCACGTCCTGTGACGTTGAATCCCAAATCACCTTGCTCTTGTCGATTTTCATGTTTGGCTCCTTACCATGTGAACCAGAATACTATACGACAATCTTCTATTGTACGCGGAAGATTGAATATGTCCTTGTGCAATACATCCTGCACAAATCTGCTGTACAGAGGTCTGAACATCGTGCTCTTGACGAGTAAGTCAGCAATCCTTTTGCGCTCAACAAGCCACACACGAAGTTGCTCACATTCTTCACGTCCAATACATCCAATGTCCCTGCCCTCGTCTTCTTCCAATGCATACTGTGTCACTGGATTCAAATCAACAGGCTTTGTTTTTGACAGCAGTTGCAATTGGTCATAGAAAAGTCCCCAACGTTCAGTATCAAAGTAATTTGTTCCGTGCTCCCATCGTCCATTCATGAGGAACTCGGTGTGCACATAGATGTCTTGTCCCATTTTCTACTCCTTATTGAATACGTCTTTCGTGCAGTAGCCAACAATGCCGTAGCCATGCAATACCACATAGTATGTGTCCCATCCATTCCGTGGGGTCAAATGTTGCATACCTACACTCAATCTAAGCAACATTGGTGGTTTCACCAACTACAGACACCACTGCATTTTTCAATGCTTCTGGCGTTGCATCTATCTCCTCAACATTTTGCATGGCTTCCATAAATCCGCCTGATGCTGGCCTGAACATCATCCTACCTTCTGGAAACTGTATTGGTTCACGGTACATGTATTACTCCTTCGTCCACGTCTATTCGTGCGGATACGGGTCATCATTGACCTCGCATCCAATCTTCTCCAGCAAACTCAAGTGCACACGCTTGCTCACACTATCATGAACAATGTGTGCATATCCACCATTGATGCACGCCACACGCCAGACCGTTCCAGCATACCTCACAAACTCGTCAGGTGCAAACTGCTGGTGCACATACAATTTATTCATGTCGTGCACTCCTGTGTCCTCGTCAATCACGTTGATTTTCACTTTGCCCTCCCTGTGTCATAATTGGTGTGGCACACCCTGTACGATGCACCACACCCCGAACCATGAGACCACGGATAATCGATGTGATAAGTCACTCATACGAGCAGACTTTATGTGGACGGTAGGATTTGAACCTACAATGACAGTGTGTTTCGTGTATCCACGTTTTCAGCTTTCTACAGGGTGTATCCTGCAACGAACAGCCCTACTTTCTGTCTCGCTAACATCGCATAGCGTTTACCAATTACGCCACGTCCACGATGAACTATCTACTTATAACTTCCATGTCTTCGGAATACAATATTGTAGTGCCTCTGTCTGTCCTCACAACCTTGTCCCATCCATTTGATACCATATTGCAGTGCAGAATAGTATCAACTGCAACATCGTTTAGCGTGAGAATCTTTCCATACACAACTTCCTTTCCGACTTGTATCCACACGCCTTTCAGTACCTCACCTGATTCCGAAATGAGCTCCTCACGCTCCACAACTCTGTGCGCAAAGCACCCTGATGGAACAGACTCATTCATCGGAATACGTTCCGAATCGGAACACATGAAACCAGCATAAAAAACTTCTCTCATTTGTACTTTCATGCTTCTTTCTCCTTTAGGTCAAGCACTGCAATCTCATTAAATACAGTTCTCCAATACACACAGCCCTCATTGCTTGTCGTCCACAAGAAGGCATGCAACAACAGGTACATGTCCAATCGGCTCTTGTGACACTCCACAAGCTTGCTGACACGCCTCGCAACCTCCACATCACATGCATCCATGATGTTTGCGATGAATGCACGCCGCACGCCGTATGACAATTTCTTCCAATCATCAAACTTATGCAATTGGTACACCACCGTTGCGTGCATCTGCTTTCTTGTTTGTAGCGCATCTTTCATTTGAATGCTCCCTTTTTATGTTTTAAGCTCAGCACAGACATCAAGATTGCTACGCTTGCATAGTCTAAGTCAGCTTCAGGCTCACGAAAGTTTATGTATGTGCACTTCCCTACTTTATCATTTTTACGGTGAGCCTTATCCATTGAATTCATCTTCTTTCGCCATGCAAACTCATCTGCACTTGGATTCCACCTTGCGCTTCAGCAATCTCTTCACAGCGTGCAGGTTGCAGTGATGTTCGTCCTCATATAGTTTCATGACACGCTCCACATCTTGGTCTGAGAACTCATACAGGCCATCACCTACAGGTTTTGTGCAATCCTGATAGTACGACTTACTGCACACCTCGTGCGCCCCGTCCCATAGCGTGTACTCATCGCCCTCACGGAATATCAGAACTACTTTTCCATCCAAGTCATAGCGCACGGCGCACTCCAAAACTTCGATGAACATAGTTTCGTTCGTGTCAGGTCTTTGGAAATGACGACATGATTCATGACTAATTGGCTCTCTATCCGTTGCACAATCAATGATGTTACGCATGAAATAGCATAAGTGACATGATTGCACACCGTTCTTGAACTTTACTGGTCGATAGCAACTATCCACAACCAGTAGCCTCACATACTTTCCTTCGGACTTGTTATAGTACGTGAAAACTTCTCCGACCTTGTGAAACTTTCTCTTCATAGTATGCTCCTTATTTGATACGTGATACAATTACGAGTGACAGGATTTGAACCTGTAAGAATGATGCTTCAACGTTCTCGTGAACTCCACACCATTTGAATCTCGCCACATAACAGGGTATGCTGGTTTCCTTGTTTTGTTATAGGAATGTGCAAATTACATATATCGTCATATGGTTTAGCGTATGCCGTTTCCGCCACACTCGTACAGAAAATTTAGGTGCTACAATCATTGTAGCTGATGTAGCCTAGTCATGCTCCACTGGCATGTGGTTGTACATCTGGTTATTATTTGATTCATGAAGTTTGGCTACATGTACCAAAGACATGCGCTTGCGACATATCCACCGGAATACTCCGAGGAAGATTGTACGTTGCACGATACTATGTTCGTGATCACTTCTATTGCATCGGGTAGCACGTATGCTACAACTACAACAAGTGCCATCACCACGACAATGAACATGCACAGTATCAATACAAAAGCACCAAAATCATGTATTTTCATTTGGGCTCCTTTTCGGTGCTCTTTTCTTAGGGACGTACGGCACACAGTAGTCGCTGTGCACGTGGTACTCACAAACTTCACCACTTTTATTCTTCACTCTTGCCACTCCAAAATCAGGAACTGTTTCAAACTCCGCTATTTTCTTGTCACAGTCACGTTGCCATGTGTCATGCTCACGCAATTCCTTCACCAGCTCATTTTCTTCCTTTCTAAGTCTGGCGTGTGAATCCTTTGCGTACTGCTCGATAGTGAAGCGCATTTTAGTTGCCATGCTTTTTCTCCTTGTTTGTGTACAATTATCAAATTCGTATTTATTGTTCTTCCACGATTCTTTCCAAGTGCTCCGTCACATACTTCTGGTATGCACGTTCTGCGTGTTCCATCGCTTTCTGCAACGTGTTGCACCTGCCACACGCTAGCTGTTCCTCAAGGTCGTGCATCTCCCACTTATACGAGCCACCAACAAACATAACCTCTAAGTATCGATTGAAAGGCATGTCCACGTTCCATATAGCACTGTTCGCCACACTGTGATTCCACGTTACTTTCTTGAACTTCATTTCTTCACCCTCCGCTTTGCAATCTTTATCCTGTACCTTTCTTGATTATTTGCTTTGTACTCTAACATCTGTTCATGTGCTTGCGTGCGTGATTCTTCACTCGTCACACAATTCCAGCCTGCCCCATAGTTACACATTACATCATATACATGTTTCATTTCTTCACCCTCCGCTTCACAATCTTCATGGCTTTGTAGTCCCAATCATTCTCAGCATACTCCCCACGCCGTTTTCTTGCCTCTTTCATCGTCTCCTCGCTCGTCACACATTCAAATCCAGTGCCATAATCCACCATCAGGTCGTACCTGTCCACAGTCTTCCGTACGTATTTCATATCCAATCCTCCTACGAACTTCGCCGTGCACCATCAAAACGCACAACGCTTGACAAACATCAAATCCACTGTACACCACAAAGCAGTACAATTATCAGACTCGCAATCTCCTATCAGTTCTAAATAGCCTATGTAAGCAAGACTAGCATTACACAAACTCTTTACAAGCGATAAGAGAAGCGCACCTAACAGTAAGATGCGCTCTCTTGCGTACTCAAGTACTTAAATGCAGTACTCAAGCCGACAATCTCTTAATACTTGGTGTCGTCCTCGACTTCCACCACAACCTCGCCACCTTCATCGGGTGTATCGGTCTCTTTTGGCAAATATCCTGTCCAGCCTTCTGGTGCAACAGCACCAGTGGCAACCAACTGGTAATCGGTCAAGTGAGGCTTGTCTGCATTGGGCATCGCCACAATCCAAGCCCTCTCTTCAGGCTTCGACTTTTTGATGCACTCAGTGACCAACAGACCGATGCGGTCTTTTCCGATTCCGTACTCAAGGTACACATCCATGCCCTTGACCACAGACCCGACACCACTGAACATGGCAAGGAACTGCTGACGGAGGGTGACACGCTGTGCCTTGGGTGTCTTCTCGTGCGCCACGCGCTCTTCACCAATCATCTTCTCAAAGTCCTTGATTAACTGCTCGTCAAACGAGTTGACAATCAGAGATTTCACCGAAGTCCAGTTTGCACGTATGTTGCTCTTCATACGAGCCCATTCAATCGCTCTCTCTTCTTTCTTCGCCTGAGCCAACGCTTCTTTCTCGGTCAGTGTCAATTCTACTTCTGCCATTTGTTTTTCTTCCTTGTTTGATACTTGATATGCTGAGGTGGTCAACGACCACTTTTTTCTCTACCTGTAATTATACAGTACCACTAGTGTACCATATTGTCAATACTAAATCTCAACTATTTTATGCGTGTATTCTTGACAGAATGCTGGAATGTGTCAGGAATAGACAACCATCGGAACGTGATGTACAATTATCTAACTGGTGCATGTGATGCTTGGAACGTGATGCACGATGTATTGTGCACGATGTGCGGTGCACGCCACACAATAATGTAAATTCTGATTTGTGAGTGATGAATGATGCACGATGCACGCCACGTTGCCAAAATAGGCTCTTTTTTCGTTCACGATGGGGGAAATGGTGTGTGATGCACGATGCTCGCCACACGGCGTTTCTATAAGGAAAACCGTCATGTAACAAAGTATCCTTGTCTAATCATTGATATAATTCTAGCTATTATATAGAGTTATTTGTGCTGAAAATGTGTGATTTTAATATATTAGTTTATGTGTTGAAAAATGACACAATTGGCTAACGTTTGTCACACTTTTTCGCTCGTAAATCTATATGTAGTAAGCAATTATTTTGCCGTGTGACAGATGTGACAACTGTGACAAAGGTTCAAAATTTAGGTACGCTTTACTTATAAGACTTGAAAAATGACCCCCCATGTCACGGTTGGCACTCGTGTCACACGGCGTGTATCTCTTGGTGTCATATACATTTACCTCGTCAACTTTATTCCCATCGAACAGTTGTACATTTCATTTAAATACCTATCAATCAAGTACCACTCTACTAGTTTCTTCACAACATCAAACGCTTGAATATCCGTGCAGTTTATTTTCACTTTCTATATGTTTGAATTAAAGAAAAAATAGCCAAACCCTCCCTTATAGAAATGAACGTGGCGTGCGTTGTGCATTGTGTATCCTGCATCACATGATGTTTGTCATGCTTAGTAGGCTGTGTGTCGTGCATCGCACGCCATTTGATAGTTGTCTGGTGGCGTGCACTGTGTGCCACACGCCATTACTACTAGGATATTGTCACAGAAACAGTCCCATCGCTTAGGATTATTTGTCGGGTGGTGAGCGACACTTGACACCTGTCATAGTCAAGCATCACGTTGAGCGATAGCCTACCGATGATGTGCACAATGAGTAGTGAATCATCGATTAGCACGGAATACTTTTCGGCTTGATAATTGTCAACCGTTCCGTTCCTGCGCTTCACCTTGATTGACACGTGGCGTTCATCGGTAAACGTATGGCGTGTATAGGTGAATCCCTTGGGTTCGCCATCGCTTACTTCATAGGGAAAGCGTTTGTAAATCTTGCCGTGTTTGTATTCGGCTTCGTGTAGCAAGAAATGTTCTGCAATTTCGTGCAGTGTGGTGTCATTACTCATTCCAATCAACCTCCGTTTCAAAAGAGTAGTCCTTTCCAAGACATCGTGAGAGTGCGCCATATCCGAATCCTAAGCCGTCATGATAGTTGGACGGTAGGTCACAAACTAGTGGTGTCGTGCCATGATAGAGAATGTTGTTACTACGTGTGAATCGTTCCATCTGGTGGATAGGTTCAAGCACGTCAACGATGTCATTCAATCGCTTGATAGTGGTTGGCGAGCACCACCCGCCATTGGTGATAGTGATTGCGTTGTTGCCATGTGACGACCACGTTACGGTGCACAGCACGGTGTCATACATAGTAATAGTGATTACATTGTCGTACACCGTCTTTCCATTGTAGTTGTGTGCTGGTGTCGTGTGTTGCACGTGCATGTATGGATAGCGTGCACGCAAAGCCTTAGCGTTGCTTAGGATAGTGTTGAATTGTGATTGTGTCATTATAAACCTGCCTTGTGTTCGATGTTGATAGTGCTGATGGTGAACGTGTCACGATTCTTGCCCGTGTAGCGATATTCAACGTGTAGCGTGCCAATAGTCGGGGTCAAGTAGTGATACTTCAATGACCAAAGGTGACGGAACATTGCTTGAATACTGGCGTTGTCCGTACGTATCTCAATCATGTTGGAATAGACTATGAGGGTAGCACTATCATTTTGCATGATAGCGTACTGTCTGTATAGGTCAATGCTTTGGAATCGTGAAGTAAACTCCTCGATTACTTTCTGTTCAACTAGTGATTTGACCGCACTCTGTACTTGTTTCTTTGTCATTTGCTTGCCTCTCTTTTTATAAGTAGTAGCGATTCATATCCAAGAGGATACGATAGAATAATCCGTTACAATGTGCAATAGCTCCAGACTTGACAATCGACTTTCTTGAATAGCTGTTCCAATCAGTGAATCCGTAGGCGTGCATGAACTGTGTTACATGCTTGGAAGTAGTGGTAGAATAGTCGTAGTGTGGATACAGCGTAATTGTGTAGTCTTTACTGTCAACTACTACACATAGGCTGTTGTAGCTACGCAACGCTATAATGCTGTTAATCCGCGTAACACCGTGCGTTGTGTGGCGTTTGTTAGTAGCTGATTGTTGTGCGCTGATGGTGCAGAATTCTTCTCTTGTCATAATAGTACCTCTCATTGTGTGATTATTCCATTAGATGGAATTAGTGAATTAGTGAGTAGTGAGTTAGTGAGCGAACCATTGCCGTGCGAACCATTGCCGTGCGAACCATTGCCGTGCGAACCATTGCCGTGCGAACCATTGCCGTGCGAACCATTGCCGTGCGAACCATTG